>UMLO01006638.1_pt1 | contig 28592 bp, 19 predicted proteins | sample 1966551 | NCBI WGS metagenome assembly UMLO01 (sample SAMEA4836201, study PRJEB28245) | human gut metagenome | biome: gut microbiome; material: fecal sample | place: Denmark | collected 2008
ATTTTGTTAATGATGTCAATCTCTCTCGATTGCGGGTGCAAAGGTACGCATTATTTTTAATTATGCAATAGTTTGACGGAATAAAGTGTGACATTTTTCCCAAAAAGTCCTCTCAGAGTTCTGTTGGGAGCTCGGAGAGGACTTTTTGTTTATGCCGGTAAGGGAAGAACTTGGAATATCTTGATATTAATATCTTCTGCCAACGGTGTCCCAATCGATGATTTTCCACAAGGCATTCAAATGATCGGGACGGCGATTCCGGTAATCGAGGTAGTAGGCATGTTCCCATACGTCGAATCCCAGGATCGGCTTCAATCCGTGAGCAATCGGATTGCTACCGTTGGCTTCTTTGGTAATTGAGAGTTTTCCGTCTTTATCTTTGGCCAGCCATACCCATCCGGAGCCGAATAGAGCGGTTCCGGCAGCCACGAATTCTTTCTGGAAGTTTTCGAACGAGCCCCAAGTCGCGTCGATCGCTTTGGAGAGAGCGCCGGTCGGCCTGCCTCCGCCATAGGGGGAGAACTGAGTGAAGTACAGATTGTGGTTGAGCGTCTGTCCGGCATTGTTGAAAATAGCGCCGTCGGATTCTGCCACAATCTGCTCCAGGGTCGCGTTTTCGAATTTGGTTCCCTGAATCAGGTTGTTCAGGTTATTAACATAAGCCTGCAAATGCTTGCCATGATGAAACTCTATCGTTTCTTTGCTTATGACCGGTTCCAGCGCGTCGGCTGCATAGGGTAACTGGATTAATTCAAATTTCATAACTTTTTCTTTTTTATCTGTTATCTGACTATTATTTGTGATCAACAATAATAAACTGAGGCATAGTGTAAGCATGACCAATCTGTTTTATGTTGTTTCTATTATTCAAACATTCCCTGTTTGAGATTTGTTCATAGAATGAAATACATATTATTTATCGTAGGATAGACTTAGTCTATGAACGGAATATATTATCTTCGCCAACCAATAAAAATAAGCATAATAATGACAGAAATCCAGAAGACACTGGCTGCATTGCCAGAAGAAAAGAAAGCATTGTTCGTCCCGGTATTCGGAGATGTGGACAAGTTTTATACGGTCGTTTATCTGATTGCCCGCAACGAGCATGTGACGGAGCAGGAAAAACCGGACCGTTATGAGGACCGCCTGCAGGTGATCCGCCGGATTCGCGGCAAGGTGGAGAAACTGGTGAGTTCTTTCGGGCTGGACGGTTCAGAGATCGTGGCGGATATCGCCAGCGATTATTTTGAGGATTACGTGAATTACAAGGAGCCGGACATACGGATGACGAACGAAGAGTTTGTCGGTATTATCCAAAAGATCGCACAGTGAGAAGATAGAGGTGTGTCAAAATATATTTGTCCCCGCGTCAAGCGCGGGAACAAGATAGTTTTGATACACCTTCATTGTCATTGTTTTTTCAGCCGGTTTTCCAGCAGCCGCATATAGTAGCCGCCGACGACCGAACGGGCTTGGAATCCGCGTTGTGTTCCGTCGGAAGTGTAGTGCCAGTCGCTCAGCGGGACGCGCGAGGTCGTTTCGTTGGCGTATTTCCAGACCGGGAGCATCAGCGCTTCGAAATCGGCCGCATCACCGGTCAGGCAGGCGCTCCACAGGATCCAGTCGGATTTGGTATAGTCTTCGCGGTTGTCCAACGGCAAGCCATATTTGTTTTGTTTGGTCTTGTAGTAGGCTGTTTCCGTTCCGGCTATTTCCGAAGGGAAGATGTTCAGTCCTAACAGGCGGTCCCAGACGAGGTTGTATTTCTGGCTCCACGTGCCGGGCTTGTCGAAGGTCAGTTTGTAGTGGTCTCCGTCTTTTGCCATCGCGATCCATTTGCCGGCCATTTCGCGAGCTGCCGCCAGATAAGAATCCGCTATCTCCTTCTTTCCCAACATTCCGGCCATCTTGCCGTAGCCAGCCACACCCATGATCGCCTTGATGGAGAGGTTGGTGTTGTGGGCGAAATGGCCGGCAAAATCGTCGGTGCATAACTGGTTGTCCGGGTCAAGGCCCTCTTTCTTCAGATAATCGGCCCAGATTGTCAATACGTCCCAATGTTTGGCCGCATAGCCTGCATTACCTTCGATTGTCGCGATGGCTGTCGCGAGGATCAGCATGTTGCCTGATTCTTCGACCGGCATATCGCCGCCGTAGGTCTGCCCGTTGGCCAGCGGATAAGTGCCGACATCGTGCGAGGGGAACGGCTTGTTCCATTTACCGCTTTCGCTGTAGTAGAAGATCGGGTTCATCATCCCCTTCAGGAGTTCGGGATTGTAGCATAAGAACAGCGGCGCCGACGGGTAGGTGATGTCGACGGTCCCGATCGAGCCGTTGCTGAAATTCTCTTTCGAAAGGAACAGCAGGTTGCCCTCCTTGTCCGTCACCAGCTTATGGGCGGAAACAGCCTGGCGGTAAGCTAAGGCGCACAGTTCGGCATATTTTTGTCCGCCGGCAGCCGCCGTTTCCTGCATCAGCCGTCCGTCGAAATCCGCACACCGTTTCATCATTCCGGCATACTCTTTCTGCCCTTTGACGAAGGCGTCGAAAATATCCGTCTGCCCGTCGTGTTTCCAATATGCCATCCTGTTGTCGTTGAAATACTGGATGGCATACAAATCGTCATATCCGATCAGCAAATGTCCGGCCACGGTCTTTTCGCCGACATTGCCCAAGTTGTCCGAATAGGCGAGGACCGTCATCTGTTTTTCCATATCCGGAGACACATTGTCCGCCTTGCCCGACAATTTGCCGTCGGTCATGAATGCTTTCTTTGCCGCATAATATTCATCTATGGCAACCGTCACATCCGCCGATTGCGCGGCCGAGAGATAGAAATAGCCCCAGTCGATCCGCACGTCGTCTCCCTTCTTGCCCAAGACATCCTGGTCGACGGAGCCGGTCTTCAGATAGACATATCCGTCTTTTTCTATCTTCTCGAAAGAGACGAGCTGGTCCGTCGTGTTGACGGCCCATTGCGGGGTCGCCTCCAGGTATAACCGGACATCATGTGCCCGGCCGTCCAGCGAACGAGCCTGGTACGTAATATAATTGTACGGGGCGGTCATGGCCTCCAGATCGTCCATCAGCATCGGAGCCGTGAAGATCAGCTCCAGTTCGACGGGGCCGCATTCGAACGTATAGTACGTTTGCGTCGGCATGACGGTGGCCGACGTCTGGATTGCTTTGTCGTCAAACGTGTCTCCCCGTTTCACCTTTTTCATGATACCCATGTCCACATAGGCGCCCCCGCCATTGTTGCGGCAATGGGCGGCCAGGATATTTCCGGTCGGTTTGAGCGTGTTTGCCACTTCCTGCGGGATTTCCTTCAGCAGGTCGTAATCCAGCCCGTTGCCGGTTACGGCAACCTGTTTGCCGTTGATGTACAATTCGATGTTGTCGTCGTGCGAATATTGCAGGATCAGGTCTTCCTTGTCCGTCCCTTCGGGCCAGTCGAACGAGCGGCGTACCCAGATGTCGCCGTCCTGCCAGGGCGTGGAGCGATACGGGTTGTCGTCTGTCCCGAATGCGGCCTTGCCCGTTTTCCAGCCTTTTGCTTCATAGTCGACGGCGGTCCATTCTCCTTCCGGCTCTCCGAATGTGTAAGCCGCCTCCCACAGTCCGGAAGCCGCCGTGCCGACGACCGGCGTCACTTCGACTTTGTCCGTCCCCATGAACCGGTATGAAACGCCGTCTACGCGCAGGCTCCCCAGCAGCGGGAAGTTACGCCCGGTCCAGTGGCGCACGCTTTCTTCGTTTAGGCGGTCGGCAAACGACCAGGCACTGGTGTACGGGTCGATCGTCACCAACGGTGTGGCAGGCGCCCGCAATTCGTTTTTGGCAGCAGGGGCATATACTTCGCTTGCGATGCGCGTGTTTGACGAACAAGCGCTCAGCAGTGCGGCCGTACAAGCCGATAGCAGCATGATTTGTCTTTTCATTTTGTCTTTGTTATTATTGTTATGAATCTGAATAATCTCTCCTTTCGGTTGCCCGAAGTTAAAGAGAAAAAACGACAGTCCGAAACCGCAAGGCCTTTCCGGCGGCATATTGCAAGATTTTTGAAAACATTTGCAAGATTATTGAAATATCAAAATGTCACGCCACCCCGTCTAAATCGGATTAGTACCCCGTATATTGGGAATTACACTATAGGGTAATATTTTTTAACATATCTATATGCACACAATAATGGCTGTTTTGCCGACGAAATGACATCCGGTTCCAAAAGAAATCACAAACTATCACAACATAATATAGTTAGGATTGAGATATCAAACCACGAAGAATTCTTTGTAATGTCTGATTTTCTTTAAGAATTTCGGACATTTTATTACCACTTCAAGAGAGTAATATGGTATCTTTGCAAATGGAATCATTGCGGATATGAAGACAATACTAACAAAGGAGATACGAAATATCATAGACCGAAACGGGCCGAACAGGCTTTATATGGTAAGTGATTTTGCCCATCTCAATAATGACGGGTTGGTTACCCGTGCCCTTTCCCGACTAGAAAAGGAAGGTATGCTCATACGCCTTTCGCAAGGCCTTTATTTATATCCTTTACGAAATAAGTATGGTGTGCTTCGCCCGTCTATTGAAGATATAGCATACGCTATAGCAGAAAAGGATAAGGCTCGTATTATACCCAGTGGATTGACTGCGTTGAACAAATTAGGACTTTCTACACAGGTTACGATGAATGCGGTCTATTTAACAGATGCCGCAGCAAGGGAACTTACTATCGGGAATCGTAAAATCATCTTCAAGCGTAGTGTACCCCGCAATTTTGCTTATAAGACGGACTTGTTTCCACTTATAGCCGCTGCCATGAAAGAATTAGGGAAAGATAACGTGACAGATGAACAGGTCGCAATCATAAAACAAGCCATTGAAAAATATGGCAGTCCCGATGAAATCAAATACGATTACAGCATTGCTCCGCAATGGATTAAACAAAGACTTGCATTATGAATTTTACTAAGCTCATGTTAAAATAATCTTGTAGACGAAGCTTGGTTCAGACGAAAAGATGTATTCAACACTGTTGACGATACTCGGCATACATGGATGGCCGGTCCAAACAAAATTTCTTTTCCAGATAACAAGACTTGGAAGTCATACGTTTAGACGATAAGAATGGAAATTTCCTGCGGTGAAGCCCCATATCTAGTCAGTCGTTATGATACAACAATCGGGCTTCCGATAGAATAGAATCAACGCATAGGCATGCTAGACCGAAAGTATGTGTAGTCAGCGAAAACATGGAGACAAGCGGTGAATGGCTTGATATAGCGTAAGAAGCCTATAAAATATAGTGTTTATTGTGGAATATAAACAAAAATTGTGTGTTTTATTTCCTTGATATGCTTATATTTGTACCAGTATCAATGCATAATCAATGGAGGGTGTATTTATGGAAAAAAAGATTTTGGACAAAATCAAATTGACTCGTTTTAGTGAGAATGAGTTAGAAAAGCGTGCTATGAATGGCTTAAAAGGTGGTGCCTCCAAGTGTAGCTGCATGGGAGGTGGCGGAGCCAGTGAATATTGGTGTAAAGCAGTTCCGGTGAGTAAATAATGTTTTATTCAGAGAATTCAGAAAGTTTACTCTTAATTTAAGGTATCCGAAAACTCGTTTTTTATTGAGACTTTTATTCGTGAGTTTTTGAGTCTCGTAAAGAGGGTTTTCGGATATTTTTTTATCTCAAATAAACTCATAGATGAGTTTTTATGCATTATCAAATGATAGTTTAAAAGGTAACTAAACGATACGATTATGATACAAACGCTTATTCATTCGACAGTCAACAACAATTATTATATATATGATGATCGATCAAGATTATCATTGTTGATACACCCTGAAATTAAAAAAGTATATGAACAGTTTCGAGATGTTGATCCTTATTATTTGAAAAAGTATGCTTATTTGAAAAAGAAAGGTTTTTTTACAGAAACCGTAGTTCCACAATTTAAGAAAGTGAGTGAAATAGACGTTTTAGATAGTATTATACAAACTACGCAAATCGTATTTGAAGTTACGGATTCATGTAATTTAAACTGTGTATACTGCGGTTATGGAAAGATGTTTCAGGTAACAGATAAAAGGGAATATAATAATTTGCATATTGAGAATGCTATAAAACTTCTTAAGTATGTATTTAATTTAAAAGCTAAGAGCTGTAAAAATAAGCTGATGATTGGTTTCTATGGAGGCGAACCTTTACTGAACATGAATTTTATACAACAGATTATAGATGTTGTAAGTCAATTAAATACAAATAAGATATTAGATATAGAGTATTCGATGACAACAAATGCTACATTAATATATAAGCATTTGGATTTTTTAGTGGCAAACAAAATCTATTTAACAATTAGTTTGGATGGGGATAAAAACAATCATGCTTATCGAATTTTTGGTAAAGGAGAAAAAAATTCTTTTGATACTGTAATTCGGAATATCGATTTAATACAAGAAAAATATGTAAAATATTTCGATAAATACGTGAATTTTATATCGGTTTTACATGATAGAAACTCTGTAAAAAATATTTATGAGTTTATTTATTCGCGATATAATAAAATACCTGCTATTATAGAATTAAATATGGCTGATTGTAAACCTGATAAAAAAGACGTTTTGGATAGAATGTTTCAGAGTAAAAGAGAAAGTGAAACAATATATCAAAATGAATGTTTGAACAAAATACAAAAAACACAGTATGAAACATCTTTTTTTCATGAATTAGTGAATTTTGTAAAGTATTACAATATAAATTACTATGTATTGAATAAAATAAGTCTCTACAATAAGAAAGAAAAATATCTACCAACAGGAACTTGTTTGCCGTTTTCTCTTAAAATATTTTTAACTGTTAAGAATAAACTACTGCTATGTGAAAAGATAAATTTTAGATATTCGTTAGGGAAAGTAAACGATAATGTTGAAATTGACTTTCAGGAAATAGCACAAAGATATAACTATTATTTTGAACATGCATTGGATATTTGTGAGCGTTGTTATTGTTATAAATTTTGTGGTTCCTGCATATTTCACTTTGTCAATATGGATAAATTGGATTCAGAGGATTTGAATTGTGATTATTTTCAAGATCAAGAAAATTTTGAGAAAACTCTATATGAATACTTTTCTTTTTTAGAAAAATATCCGAATGAATTTTTTTCTATTATAGAAAATTTAAATTAATAATAATTTGATATATGGAATTAGAAGAAAAAATCAATAACTACTGGTTTGCAATTGAACCATATGTGTTTGTCGGATTTTCAGATAAAGAAGTGGTATTGTATAACACTTTAGATAAACAAATTGTGGAATCAAATAAATTGGAAGTAGTAGAATTAATGCGTGAGACACTTCAAAAAGAAAATTGCGGTGTGCTATTCTTGTCATATGAAAGATATAATCATTTGGATATTAGGCAATTTATTTTTCAACTTCGAGAAAAATTTATGGGAGATATTATAGAAGTTGGTTTGTCGAATGGAAAACCAATACAGTTATTGCCTTATTATGATTTTATAACTAAAGGTGTTAATCCTAAAAATATCTATTTGTCAGATAATAAGAATGTATTAGAGAATTTATCAGAGATAAGTATTCATGTGGATTCGAACATTAGTGATAGACTGTTAATACCGATTTTAAGATCAATACCTAATATAGTGGTTTTTAATGTGGTTGGAGATTGGAATGACATATTAAATCATGAAGATCTGTTGTTTTTTTTAGTGAATCATTCTTCTAATAAATATATTATTTGTTCATATAAAAATTTAACTCATTTGCGAATTGATTTGAACAATTTTAAGTTTAAAGTATCTGTTCATTTACCAATAGAAATTAATGAATGGAATAAATCGATAGATATTTTATATAATCATTCTTTAGATGTGGAATACATTTTTGATGTATCTTCTGAAGAAGATTGCTTGAAAGTTGAGTTGTTAACTGAAAAGTATAAAATTGAAAAATTTCAATTAAATCCAATATATACAGGAGATAATATTCTCTTTTTTAAAAAACATATATATCTTTCTAAGGAAGATATTTTGTCTGCATCTATTTCAATAAAAGATTTTTATATTCGCCAATCGATGAATGCTTATGATTTTGGTAAAATCAATATTATGTCCAATGGTGATGTTTATGCGAATATGGATCATCCGAAGTTGGGTAATATATATATGAATAGTATTTATGATTTAGTACAAAAAGAAATAGAAGAAGGTTTATCTTGGTTTCGAATTCGTGATCAATCTCCATGTGATACATGTATATATCAATGGTATTGTCCTTCTCCATCCAAATATGAAATAGCTATCGGATATTCTAATCTATGTCATGTGAAACCTAATTCGAAAAAATATGAATAATCAAATGTATATTGTCAAACAATATTTCAAAATTACCTTTCGGAACCTTAATAGGTTTAAGATACAGTCATTTACAGCTGTTTTTGGACTCGCATTTGCTTTGTTATGCTTTGTCCCGGCTCTTTATTGGATGTATTATGAAACCACATACGATGGTTTTTATCCCGATGCAGATCAGATATGCCGCATTTATTCAGTGGAAAAGCAATCCGGAAAAATAAACGAACGAGTACCGGGTATTTTAGGAAAGAAATTACTCAAGCAGTTTCCGGTGATAGAGTCCTCCACAGATTTCATCTGTGAACGGTTGGATTATAACAATATCGAAAAGACCTATTACACTCAATTGAATACAATCTGTGCCGATACGGCTTTTTTTCGAGTTTTTCCGCAAGAGTGTGTTATCGGTGATATGCAGCAAGCATTGCAAGTTGCCGGAAATATGGTTTTGACGGAAACTATAGCCACGCGTTTGTTCGGCAGTGTGGAAAAAGCTATCGGGCAAAAATTGGAAAATTCGCTTTCCCGTATTTTTGGATCCTGCACAGTGACTGCGGTAGTCAAGGATCCGCCTTTGAACACCAATTTGCCATTTGATGCACTTCTCAACTATCCAGCCTTGCAAGACGCATCGATGATAATGCCGGAAGCGGAACAATGGAGCTATTTTAACAACAATTTGTATGTAAAAATCCATTCACATACGGATATAGACGGATTGGCCATACAACTTCGTGACTTTACTTCGCAAATAAACGTGAACCCCAATATCGAATTGAATATATTGCCGATAAAAGAGGTTCGTCATCATTTAAATACCAATTTGCCTTTCACGTTTAATTTCATACAATTATTAGTAGTGGCTGGAATTTTATTGATGTTAAGCGCGTTGTTTAATTTTCTGAATTTGTATCTTGGGCTATTCTTGCAACGTGTTCATGAATTTCGCCAACGTATGGTATATGGAGCAACAAATTTTCAAATTATTTTGCAGATGATGTTTGAACAAACCTGTATTGCATTAGTCGCACTACTGTTGGGAGGATGTTTCATTTCCCTTGTTTCTCCTTTGTTAGCCAATCTGTTGGGTATCGTGATGGATATACCGCTTTTGTTACGTTTTTCTGTTTTGTGCAGTTTGATTACGCTATTATGTCTTTTTGTTGCCAATCTTATTCCTTTATTGAATTTGAATCGTTTGATAATGAAAAATTTGTCAATGAAAAAAACAAGCCGGAAAAGTGAATTGCAGCGAATTGCCATATCGTTGCAATTCGCTGTAAGTATAGTGTTTATTGTTGCTGTTTCAGTGATAATGATGCAAATGCGTTTTATTTCCCAAAAAGATTTGGGGTTTGATCCTGATGGGATTATCCAGTTGTACAGTGCAAATGCTAAACTTGCGAATAATAAAGCCGCATTGACACAAAAACTCGAAGCAATACCGCAAGTTGTGAATATTTCTACGACCTCGTTTGAACCTGGACAAAATGTTCGATCAGATTTAATGACAAGCGAGGTTGAATGGCCTGGTAAAGATGATTTGGACAAGTCTGTTTTTCAATGGATCCCTGTTGGAGACAAATTTGCAGAAACGTTTGATTTGGAATTGTTGAAAGGCCGATGGTGGGGAAAAAACGAAAATAAGAAGATCGTTCTCAATGAAGAAGCAGTCCGGGTGATGGGACTTAATGAGCATCCGATAGGAACAGTTGTACGTATAAGCCCTTTTTTTATCAGTAGCGATGGATTGGCTCCGATGGAGGAATATGAAGTAATCGGCGTAGTAAGAAACTTCCACTCGTTATCTTTCCGAAGCCCTATTTATCCAAGTATTTTGCGTCCGGGCATGGAGGATATTTGGTATATTCGTGTTGTTTCAGGTCAAGAGCAAGAGGTTATTCAACAGATAAATTCAATTTTGCCGAGTGTAGATGTCTGTTTGACAGATAATCGCTTGATGCTGCTCAATGAACTATATGATCATTTGAATTATTCTGAGCAGGTTGGTTTGAAATTGTTTTCCATATTGGCAATTGTTAGTCTTTTAATATCTCTATTCGGCATTTATGCTGTAGCTACGACTGCGACCCAACGTCGCCGCAAAGAGATCGCTATTCGTAAAATTGCCGGAGCCGGGACTAAAGATATTATCAATTTGTTTTTTCGCGAATATACGATACTTATCCTTGTGGCAGGTTTTATTGCATTGCCACTGGCTTATTATGTCATGGCACATTGGCTTCAAAGATATGCTTACCATATAAATATTCCGTTGTGGCTATTGGCGGCAATATTGGGAGGTATTATTTTGATTGTGCTTTTTACTGTGTTTGGGCAAGTTTTAAAAGCTGCTAACGGAAATCTGGCCAAAGTTGTAAAAAACGAATAATTTAGAATAGCATATATGTTGAATATAAAAGAATTAAATAAAAAACTTCTATTATCAATAGATGATAATTATCCTATTAGTTTAACCCAAGGATTAATGGGAGTGTGTATTTATTTTTATCATTTATATAGAATAGATAATAATGAGGAATATAAATTGATAGCAGATGACTTGTTGGATGATATATTAGGAAAGTTGTCTTTTGAATCACCCATTTCTGTTGAAAATGGGCTTGCTGGAATTGGGTTAGGAATTATGCATTTAATAGAGTACGATTTTATTGAAGGAAATATAAATGTATTGCTGGAAGATGTTGATAACGCTATTTTTAGAAATTTGGCGTTTTTTCAACCAGATCCTTCGTATAAAAAAGAAACATTATTGTATATCCTGTATTATTTGAGTCTACGTCTTGACATTCAAGATGAAGAAAGTAATATATATGTATATCGGGAATTGATAATTAAAATTTTAAATATTATTGTTTCGGATTTGAGGGAGGACTTCTTTAATGAACCATCTTCTTTTTCTGTTTATGATTTTCACTTACCTGCATTTACTTATATTTGTGCATGTTTATTAAAACAAGAGTTTTACAATAATCGTATTTATAAAATATTAGAAGAACTTGAGACTAAAATATTATCAACATTTCCAGTGTTGCATGCTAATCGATTGTATATGCTTTGTGGAATGTTACCACTTGTACCTTATATGAATTATAAATGGAAATATTATGCAAATTTGCTGTATAAAGAGATAAGATTAGAACAAATTTTTGAGGAAATGAGTAATAAACATATATTTATTGGTAATGGATTATCTTTAATATATTTACTTCTTCATTATTTGGAGAATAATTATTCAGAATATAAAATATCTTATAGACCTTTTGTTCTTTATGATAAAATTATTGGATCAGAAGCATGGTGTTCATTAATTAAACATGATTATTTTTTTGAAACACATCAAGGGCTATTTCAAGGTTTTCCTGGAACTATACTGATTTTGTCACATATTAAAAATAAATAATGATGAGGATTGATTTGAAAAATACAACATTTATAATTCCGGTACGTCTGGATTCTATTATTCGGTTAGAAAATTTAATACTGACAATTGATTGTATACAGAATAATTTTGATACTAATATTACTATTTTAGAGGCGTCATCCTATTGTAACGGAATGATACCTTCTATTCTTAAAAATGTTACTTACTATTTTGTTGAGGATAAAGATCCTGTTTTTTATAGGACTAAATATATAAATGAAATGGTAAGAAGAACTAAAACTGAGATTATTTCAATTTGGGATACAGATATTATTATAGAAGCTGATCAGATATTAGATTCAGTACTGCAATTACAAAATGATGAATATGATGTTGCATATCCTTATAATGGAAATTTTTTAGATACTTCAGATATTTTGCGGAATTATTATTGGAGACATAGAGATATAGAGCTTTTTAAAAGACATAAAGAGAAAATGTTTCCTCTTTATTCTACAAAAGAGACAGGAGCAGTAGGAGGAGCTTTTTTTGTGAAAACAGAAAAATATATAGCTTCAGGGTTGGAAAACGAAAACTTTTATGGTTGGGGAATGGAAGACGGAGAAAGATATTTTCGTTGGTTGGAATTAGGTTATAGTATTTATAGAAATAGGAAATGTTTATTTCATTTGTCTCACCCTCGTGATCTAAATGGTGGATTTCGTTCTATATATCATGAACGAAAAGCTATAAATGATTTTTATGAAACTATAAATTTGGGGCAAGAAGAGCTTAAAAAAAAGATAAGCATTGAAGCTTCTCGTAAATCATGCATTATTGTGAATGAAAAACACATATGAGGAAAGATTCTCTCTTTGATAACTTTTTTTGTGTGTCGGATATGTCTGCATGTGGAAGATTACTTCTATTTTTGCCAGTCATAATGTTTTTTATCAAAAATGTAACGAAAAAGGTGCAGCAGTTAGGATGCATCTTTAGGTGAAATCGATGAGATACTTTACTAATATTTTGCGTTGGATATCTTCACAGGAACACTTATATTTTTTGTTCGGCTTGCTTTTCATCATCCCGAACTGTGTTTTTCTGTTCACGGAGCCTCTTCCCGTTTCGGTCGGACTTGCCTCCATCATCATGCCTTTGGCGTTTTGGATGGGAATCTTGCTGCTGGCACGCAAACCCGGAGTGGTGGTCTGGTGCCTGTTGCCGAAGATCATATTGGACGGAGGGCAGTTGGTCTTGTTGTACCTTTTCGGCGAGTCGGTGATAGCGGTAGACATGTTCCTGAACCTGACAAGTTCGAACGCTTCCGAGGCGAGCGAATTGTTAGGAAACATTTTTCTCGTCATCATTTGCGTCTTTCTCTTTTATACGCTTCCGACCTTGTGGCTGGCTATGCGTTCGGTCCGCATGGAAGACAAGTTGAGCGCCGTTTTCCGTAAGAAATGGGCGTTCAGGAGCTTGGGGCTTTTCGTGGTGGGCGTGTTGCTCTGTTTCCTGCCCTCTTTGCAAAAGCACAGTTTTTCGCTCAAGAACGATGTCTATCCGGTCAATGCGCTTTATAACCTCTATTTTGCGATTACCAAATCGAACAAGAATGCCAACTATTCCGTTTCATCCGCCGATTTCAAGTTCAATTCGGTCCGGACGGAACGAGCGGATGGCAAACGGGAGATTTACGTGCTTGTGGTGGGAGAGACCTCGCGAGCTATGGAATGGAGCCTGTACGGGTATGAACGCAATACGACTCCGCGGATGAAAGAGCTCGACGGCATGGTCCATTTTACGGATGTCGTGACGCAATCCAACAACACGCACAAGAGCGTCCCGATCATCCTGTCTGCCGCCAGTGCGGAAAACTATGGCGTGATTTACGACGAGAAAAGCATTGTCACCGCTTTCAAGGAAGCCGGTTTCCGCACGCTCGTCATCGCCAACCAGAAATTGACCACTTCGATGATCGGAGCTTTCTACCGGGAGGCCGATACGTTTATCGACATGAGCACGTTCAACACCGGATCCTATCTGACCTCGTTGCACGATGCCGCCCTTTTGCCCTATCTGGAAAAGGAGCTGGACAAATCGGACGATGACATGTTTGTCGTCCTCCACACCTACGGGTCGCATTTCAACTATCACGAGCGTTATCCGGCCGAGTTCCGGATCTACACGCCGGACAAGGCCGAGGGCATCCGCCAGTCTTATAAGAAAGAACTGCGCAATGCTTATGACAATTCGATCCGTTACACGGATTATGTCTTGGGAGAAATCGTCGACATGCTGAAAAAGAAACAGTCCTGCTCGGCGATGCTTTATCTGAGCGACCACGGAGAGGATATTTTCGATGATGCGCGTGCCCGTTACCTGCATGCTTCGCCGATCCCGACTTACTATCAGCTCCATATCCCGTACATCATCTGGTTTTCGGACGATTACCGGGAGGTTTTCCCGGAAAAATACCGGACGGCGGTGTCTCACGGCGCTTACCCGGTCAGCACGAACAGCGTGTTCCATACGGTATTGGACATTGCCGGTGTACGGACTTCGGTGTCCGACTCCACGCTGGCACTGACCAACCCCGCTTTTGCCGTGCGCGACCGTATGTTTCTCGGAGACCACGACGAGCCGGTCCCTTTCTGGAAAGTAGGCTTGAAGAAAGCCGATTTCATTATGCTGGACAAATGGAAAATGGCCTATAAGAAAGACTGATGAGCACGCAAAACGGGCATATCGCAAGTAAAGTCATCGTGGGATACTTGTTGCTGATCCTGATGGCTGTGTGTTCGGTCGTTTACATCTATAACATCATCGAACAGTTTGCCGTCGAAGACGACCCGGACCATAAATCGCGCGAGAAGGTCTACCTTGTGACCAATACCTTGTCGCTGTTGTACGAAAGCGAAGCGCTCGGGCAAGTGATAGGGCGTCCGCAAGGAGAGATCAACCATTTCAACCGTACGCTGAACAAGGCACTGCAGAACATGGATTCTCTGCGTACGCTGGTCTCGAATCCCGCGTTGTATCCCAAGATCGACACGATCGACATGCTGATCGAACAAAAGCGCCGGAACACGCGCCGCCTGTTGGAAACCTGGCGCGAGGCGAATTCCGAGCAGCTCTACACGCAAAACATCGAGAAGGTGATCGCCCGGCAGGATACGATGGTCCGGCAGGTCGAGATACAGGAACGCGTGATCGTGCACCAAGATTCCGTAAAGACACCCCAGGCACGTAAGCAGCGCGGTTTTTTCCGTCGCCTTGCCGATGCCTTTTCTCCGCCCAAAACAGATTCGGTCGTTGTCGTGAACACGACCCGGCAGATCGTGACCGACACGCTGGTGAACACCTTTAACCCGGCGGATACGATCGTGACGGTCCTGAAAAACTTGCAGGACAGTGTGGCCGACCAGCGCAAGCAACTTGTCGACCGGCTTCTGGAACGCGCCGCCAACCTGCGCTACAACAACAGCATCATCACAAGCCGGATCAACCAGATGTTGCGCGACATAGAAGAAGAAGAGATGAACGCGTCGATGGAGCGTGTCGTGAAGAAGCAAGAGGTACTGCGCGAAACCTCCTATCTTATTGCCGCCGTCGCCGTCTTGTCGCTGATTATCGTGGTAGTCTTTATCATCCTGATCACGCGCGATATCTCCAAGAGCCAATATTACCGGCAGCAATTGGAGAAAGCCAAGCAATATGCCGAAGACCTGCTCCACAGGCGGGAGAAGCTGATGCTGACGATCAGCCATGATATCCGGGCGCCGCTTTCGTCCATAATCGGCTATATCGAACTGCTGATGCGCCGTCGTCCGGACGAAAGGCAGCGCTATTATCTGGAGAACATGACCGGGTCGGCAGACCATATCCTTTCGCTGGTGAACGGTTTGCTCGATTTTCACCGCTTGGAGTCGGGGCAGATGGAGATACAGAACGTGCCTTTCAGCGTGCGTACGCTCTTTAACGAAATATACGGGAGTTTCCGCCCGATGGCCGAGGCGAAGGGACTGGCTTTTGTCTTGAACATGAAAGAGGAGGGGATGGACCGTATCTATTCCGGCGATCCGATACGCCTCCGCCAGGTGGTCGGCAATCTCCTGTCCAACGCCATCAAGTTTACGCACGAAGGCCGCATCGTTCTGATAGTCAAATTGTCAATTGTCGATTCTCAATTGTCCGTTACCGTCTCCGACTCCGGCATCGGAATTCCGGAAGAGGAGCAGGAGAAGATTTTCGGCGAGTTCGCCCGCCTGTCGGAAACCGAAAAGGAAGAAGGTTTCGGCCTTGGGCTTTCCATCACCCGCAAGCTGATCGAGCTGATGGGAGGGACGTTGTCGTTGAAGAGCGTTCCGGGAAAAGGCAGCGATTTTACGATCGTCCTGCCGTTGCAGGAATCGGAAGTGCAGGCATTGCCGTCCGCCCCGTCCGCCGAAGAGGACGAAACGGAGACCGGCAGTTTCGGTGGGCGCGAAATCTATTGCTTGCTGGTCGACGACGATCCGCTTCAACTGGCGCTGACGGAAGAGTTTCTGAAACGGAACCATGTGGAGGTCGCCAGTTGTTCGAACCCGTTTGCCGTGGTCGATATTCTGCGTAACCGCTCTTTCGATGCGATCATAACCGACATACAGATGCCGGGCATGGATGGCTACGGCCTGCTCGACGCTATTCGTTCGTCGGGTGTCCCCGGAACGCAGGCCGTCCCCGTCATCGCGCTCTCGGCCAGTGTGGAAAACGAGCATACCCACTATCTGGAAGCCGGGTTCACCGGGTTCTTGAACAAACCTTTCACGGCTAAGCAGCTGATCACCTTGTTGAATAGTCTGCTGCAGGCCGATATACAAACCGAGGTGTCGCCCGAATTCAATTTCGATTCGCTCACCGCTTTTGCCGGCGAAGACAAAGAAGCCTCCGCATCCATTATCCGGACCTTTGCCGAGGAGACGAACAAGAGCATTTCGTTGTTGCGACAAGCCTTGGAGAAGACCGAACGTGGTCCGGCTGCCAAAATCTCCCATAAGCTGATCCCCCTTTTCACCATGTTGGGCGCTTCCGACCTGGTGGCCCAGCTGAGAATCCTTGAGAAGAACGACGAAGCGTTGACAGACGACGGCTGGAAACGGCTTTTATCCGAGGTGATCCGCCAGGCGGGTGTTATCGTGGGGCAGGCTGTGGAACGGTATCTGTAGAAAAATTCCCCACCGTGGTCTACGAATTCCCCATTCGTGATGAAACGATATTCAGCCTTTATGAAACATTCTGTATGACTTATCTGTTATATTAGAAGAGTTTACGAAAAATGAAGCATGTGCCGGGTCGAGTTTGGCACGATATTCGCTTCTTCTATGTCAAGAAGCGGAAGTGGACGTTTCTACATTAAAAAACCGTTTTAAAATTACTATGTTCGAGTATCTATTTTAAGTCTGCAAACAAAAAAAGCACCGAAAAGGGTGCTTTTTTGTTTTATATGACTTCTTTTTCCCTATTTTTGCTCTTCGTAAAATGGTCAATCATAAATCATAAATCATTACCAATGGAGCACGGACTTTTGGCTAAGTCGCCTCGTATCGAGGTGGTGGATGCATTACGCGGTTTTGCCGTTATGGCTATAATCTTACTGCACAATATCGAACATTTCAACCTTTATGACTTCCCTGCCGCTTCTTCGGCGTTTATGCAGGCGATGGATAAAGGGGTATGGGATACCTTGTTCTTCCTTTTTTCCGGGAAAGCATACGCGATTTTCTCCCTGCTGTTCGGGTTCAGTTTTTTCATCCAATATGACAACCAGGCAAAGAAGGGTAAAGATTTCCGCCTGCGTTTCCTGTGGCGGCTTTTTCTCCTGTTCATTATCGGCTGTTTCAACGGGGCGTTTTTCCCCGGCGACATACTGGTGCTTTACTCTATAATCGGCGTGGTGCTCGTGTTGGCCTGCAAATGGAGTGACCGGGCAGTTCTCATTGCTGCTATTATCCTGATGCTCCAGCCGCTCGAACTCGGCAAGTTTTTCTATGCGCTGATGAATCCCGGCTATGTGCCGGCAACCAGCGGATGGTATATTCACAGCCAACGCATGTATCCATTCCTTTCGCAGCCGGATTTCTGGGCGATGGTCAAGTCTAACCTTTGGGACGGCCAGTTGTTCAGCCTGTTGTGGGCGTGGGGGTACGGACGTTTCTTCCAGACGGCCTCTTTGTTCCTGTTGGGCATGCTGATCGGGCGCAGACGGCTGTTTGTCAACCTGTCCGAACATCGTGTTTTCTGGATGCGGACGCTGATTATAGGTGCGGTCTGTTTTGTCCCCTTGTATTTCATTGCGGCTTCCCTTCCGGGCCTGATCTCCAATAAGGCGATGTTGACTCCGATGAACACGGTTGTCTCCTCTTTCCGCAATTTCTCTTTCATGTGCGTGTTGGTGGCCTGCTTCGTTTTCCTGTGGCAACAGGTTGCGGCCCATAAGGTGCTGCACGGTTTGGTTCCGTATGGAAAGATGAGTTTGACAAACTATTTGACACAGTCCATTATCGGCTCGTTCATTTATTTCGGCTACGGTTTGTCGCTTTATAATGTTTTAGGGACGACGGCCAGCTTCGGTGTCGGTGTCTTGTTGTTCGTCCTTCAGTTGAGCTTCTGCCATTGGTGGCTGAAGAAATTCAAGCAAGGCCCGTTCGAGGGGGCATGGCGCAAGGCGACGTGGGCTTTTTGCAATTGACAAATGCGACGAGCTATATTTAATTGCCCGTTGCCAATTGTCCATTGTCAATTCTTCTTTATCTTTGCATAAGAAACAAAAAAGAACGATATGCCGTCTATTCTGATTTTAGAAGATGATATAACATTCTCTTTGATGCTGAAAACTTGGCTTGGAAAGAAAGGTTTCGAGGTCAGTTCGGTATCGTCGGTTTCGGATGCTCGAAACCGGATAGAGAATGCCTCTTTCGATTTGATCCTGTCTGATTTGCGTTTGCCGGACGGAGATGGAATCGATCTGTTGAAATGGATAAAAGAAAACAATTTTGCAATTCCCTTGATTATGATGACCAGCTATGCGGAGATACAAACCGCCGTACAGGCAATCAAATCGGGGGCGTCTGATTATATCGCCAAACCGTTGAACCCGGAAGAGCTTTTAGGTAAAATCAAGGATGTGATAAAGACGGAAACAGACGGGGGGGCTGCTTCTGCAACCGAGCCGGAACGCCCTGCACGTCCTGCCAAACGTCCCGAACCGTCGGGAGGAACGCCCGGCCGCTATGTGGAGGGACAGAGCCAGGCTGCCCGCCAGCTCTACGAGCATGTGCGTCTGGTCGCTCCGACAGATATGTCTGTTCTGATTACCGGTTCGAGCGGGACGGGGAAAGAGGATGTCGCCCGTCGCATTCACGAACAGAGCAACCGCAAGAAAGCTCCTTTTATTGCGGTAGACTGCGGAGCTATCCCGAAAGACTTGGCCGCATCCGAATTTTTCGGGCATGTGAAGGGGTCGTTCACCGGGGCCATCGATAATAAGGAAGGCGCTTTTGTCGCTGCCCAAGGCGGTACGATCTTTTTGGACGAGATAGGCAATTTGTCTTATGAAGTGCAGGTGCAGCTACTTCGTGCCTTGCAGGAGCGGAAGGTGAAACCTATCGGCAGCAATCAGGAGATAGCGATCAACGTCCGCCTTGTCTCCGCGACAAACGAGAACCTGCGTGCTGCGATCGACAAGGGTGATTTTCGTGAAGATTTATATCATCGTATCAACGAGTTCACGGTCCGCATCCCCGACCTGAAAGAGCGGAAAGAGGATCTTTTGCTGTTTGCCAACAACTTCCTGGACCAGGCCAATATGGAATTGCAGAAAGATATTATCGGTTTTGATAATGAAGTGATCCGGATTTTCCAGTCTTATTCCTGGCCGGGCAACTTGCGGCAGATGAAGAACGCGATCAAGTATGCCACCTTGTTGGCGACCGGTCGCTATATTACCCGCAACGAGCTTCCGGAAGAACTGACTGCCGCCCCGGTTTCCGCTCCAGTCAATATTCAACTGAAAAACGAATCGCACGAATGCGAAATGATCAGACGCGCCCTGCAAGAAGCCGGCAACAATAAGACCAGGGCAGCCCAGTTGCTGGGAATCGACCGCAAAACGCTTTACAACAAGTTGAAGGCGTATGGGATTGACCGGATTTAATGAAGAATAGAGAAATAACCTTTTATATTAATATATTATGACTACAATCACAGCTCAACGTGCACCGCACTGTGCATCCAATTTTGCCCCCGCAGTAGAGGCAAATGCCTATGGAATGAATGATCGGATCAAACGTCTTCGCCAAGAGACGTTTGATACCGAGCCCTCCCTGTCTATCGAACGCGCTTTGATAGAAACTCGTTTCTACAAGGAAAACTACGGAAAATACCCGATCCCGATTCTCCGGGCCATGAATTTTTATGAGATATGCAAGCAGAAGACGATCTATATCGGCAAGGACGAGCTGATCGTGGGCGAACGCGGGCCGAAACCGAAATGTGTGCCGACCTTCCCGGAACTGACCTGCCATAGTGTGGAGGACCTGCATGTCCTGAACACGCGCGAATTGCAGCGTTATACGATCAGCCGGGAAGACATCGACACCTACGAACGCGAAGTGATCCCCTATTGGAAAGGACGCACGCAGCGAGAACGCATCTTCAACCATGTGCCTCAGGAGTGGAAGGAGGCCTACGAGGTGGGGATGTTCACCGAATTTATGGAACAACGCGCACCGGGACATACTGCTTTGGACGGGAAGGTCTATAAGTACGGGTTGCTGGATTTGAAGGAACGTATCCGGGAAGAACTGGACGGGCTCGATTTCATGAACGACCCCGAAGCGACCGACAAGCAGGAGGAACTGACAGCCATGTCCATCTCGTGCGATGCCGCCATCCTGTTTGCCGAACGGCATGCGGACCTCGCCGACGAAATGTCGCTGACGGAGAAAGACCCGAAACGGGTGGCCGAGCTGCACCGTATCGCCGAAGTTTGCCGCCGGGTTCCGGCCTATGCTCCCCGCGACTATTGGGAAGCGATCCAGATGTATTGGTTCGTCCACTTAGGGACGATCACCGAGCTGAACGGTTGGGATGCGATGAATCCCGGCCATTTCGACCAGCATCTGGCTCCTTTCTACGAAAAAGGGATTGCCGACGGCACGTTGACACGCGACGAGGCAAAGGAGTTGATGTCGTGCTTCTTCATCAAGGTGAATAACCACACGGCTCCTCCCAAAGTAGGCATCACGGCTAAGGAAAGCGGCACGTACAACGACTTTACGAACCTGAATATCGGCGGTGTGAAAGCCGATGGCAGCGACGGGGTGAGCGAAGTGTCCTATATCATGCTCGAAACAATCGAAGAACTGCATATCCTGCAGCCCGGCAGTGCCATCCATATCAGTGCCCGTACGCCGGAACGTTTCCTGCGTGCCGGCTGCAAGGTGATCCGCCAGGGACATGGCTATCCGTCTGTTTTCAATCCGGATGTGTATATCCAGGAGTTGATGCGCCAGGGAAAATCCTTGCAGGATGCGCGTGAAGGCGGTTGCAGCGGCTGCATAGAGGTCGGGGCGTTCGGCAAGGAGGCGTACGTGCTGACCGGTTACCTGAATGTGCCGAAGATTTTGGAGGTGACGCTCAACAACGGTGTCGATCCGGTTTCCGGACGTAAGGTGGGACTGGAAACGGGCGATCCGCGCAGCTTCGGCAGCTATGGCGAACTGTATGCCGCTTTCATGAAGCAGCTCCGTTATTTCGTGGATATGAAGGTGCGTGTCAGCAATTATATCGACCGTATGTTTGCCAAATATGCACCGGCCACCTTCCTGTCTCTCTTCATCGACGATTGCATAGCGAAAGGACGGGATTACTATAACTGCGGCCCGCGCTATAATACGACCTATATCCAGTGTACGGGGCTCGGTACGGTTACCGACAGCCTGGCGACACTGAAAAAACATATATTCGAAGACAAACGCTGGTCGATGGACGAACTGCTGAAAGCGATGGCGGATAATTTCGAGGGAGCCGAGGCGATGCGCCAGACGATCCTGAACCGCACGCCGTTCTTCGGGAACGACGACGAATATGCCGACAGTATTGCCGTGAAGATGTTCGATGATCTGTATGATACGATCGAAGGAAAACCGAACACGAAAGGCGAATGTTTCCATCTGAATATGCTGTCTACCACTTGCCATGTGTATTTCGGCAAGGTGATGGGGGCGACTCCTAACGGACGCTTGGCCGGACGTGCCATCTCGGACGGCACGTCTCCGTCTCATGGAGCCGATACGCACGGGCCGTCTGCCGTTATCAAGTCTCTCGGCAAGCTTGACCAGGTGAAGAGCGGCGGGACGTTGCTGAACCAGCGTTTCCTGCCGAGCCTGCTGAAGCGTGAGGAGGATATCTCCAAGTTGGCTTCGCTGATCCGTAGCTATTTTGCCTTGGGCGGACATCACATCCAGTTCAATATCGTCGATACGGAGACGCTTTATGCCGCCCAGAAGTGCCCGGAAGATTATCGCGACCTTCTGGTCCGCGTAGCCGGTTACAGCGATTATTTCAACGATATGAATGCCGATCTGCAGGCAGACGTGATCATGCGAACGGAACAGGAAACGTTTTAAAGGATTGGCAATTGATGATTGACAATTGACAAAATATGCTGATATTTGATATAAAACGATACGCCATCAACGACGGGCCGGGTATCCGGATCACGATCTTTATGAAAGGTTGCCCCCTGTCGTGCGTATGGTGCCATAATCCGGAGGGAATCTCCAGCCGGAAGCAAAAACTCTACACGAAAAAGAAATGCATTGGTTGCCGGACGTGTGTCGAGGCTTGTCCTGAGAAGGCGTTGACATTCACACCGGAGGGGATCGTGACGGACAGGGCGCGTTGTTCCCTGTGCGGGACCTGTGGAGAGGTATGTCCGGCTTTGGCGATGGAGATATCCGGTACGGAGTATTCGGCCGATGCCTTGATGATGGAGATTGAGAAGGAGACCGTTTTCATGGACCGTTCGGAGGGAGGCGTGACGTTTTGCGGGGGAGAGCCGTTGTTGCATCCCGAACCGCTACTGGATTTGTTGTGCCGTTGCGGGGAACGGGGAATCCACCGGGCTGTCGATACGACGCTTTTCGCCCGGCCGGAGATCGTACGCGGCGTGATGGACAATTGCGAACTTCTCCTTGTCGACTTGAAGCTGATGGATTCGGACAAGCACAAGGAATATTGCGGTGTCCCGAACGAATTGATCCTGTCCAATCTTCGGATGGTAGCAGAAACGGGGCACGATTTTTATCTTCGTATCCCGCTTATCGAAGGTGTGAATGCCGATGAAGAAAATATAACACGCAGTGCCGCTTTCCTGGCCTCGTTGCCATGGAAGCACCGGACTGTAAACCTGCTTCCCTATCATGACATTGGCAAAGGCAAGCATGAAAAATTGGGCACGGCCTACAATCCGGATCACTATGCATTCGCTACCCCTTCGGACGAAACGATCGAACGTTGCCGGGAGATATTCGCCGGTTACGGGATCGAAACGGCTATCGGGGGATAGTCTCAGAGCCGATAGGAAACCGTAGCCATGAAATGGAATGGCTTGGCCAGTCGGGTCGTGTATTCGAAATATTTCTTGTTGAGCAGGTTGTATGCGTTGAAGGCCAATGTGACTTGCTGATTGACCGTGTAGAAGATACCGGCATCGATAATATAACGCGCCGGTTCATACACGTCGTTTTTGATATCGCTGTAGATACGGTCGGTGAATGTTCCGCTCAGGTGGAAAGAAAGGTTTTTCAATACGCCTTTGGGAATCGTATAGTCGGCGTATGTGTAGAACGTTGCGCGGGGAACATTGGTTGCACGGAGGTTGATCGATCCGTCTTCGTTATATGTAACCCAGTCGGCATCTTCCGGAATCCAGTCGAGGTTGCTGGCAATCGTCCGTCTGTCCGACCAGCCCAGGCCGCCTACGATCTCCAAGGTGGAAACGGGGCGGAACGTCAGGTCCAGGTCGAATCCTTTCGAAACTTCACGGCCTACTTGTGCTCGAACGCTCTTTTCTTCTACCGCCCCGTTGTTCTCGATCGTTTTGTTGCCGATGGTCTTTACGACATTGTGTTTGCGGATGTAGAACACGCTACCGTTCAGTTCCAGCATGCGGTTCAGTTCGTAACGTGCCCCGAGTTCGAGTTGGTAACCTTTCTCTGGTTTGAAAACTTCGCCGTCCGATTTATCGGGGTTGAACTCATTTCCGTTCTTGTCGAGGTAGATGAACCCGGCATTGTAGGTCGTGTTGTTCGGCTTGAAGAAAGAAGCAGCTGACGCATAAACGGATACATCCGGTATAGGCAGGTAGACAAGGCCGGCACGATAGGTCACTGCGTTGTTTTTGATGCTTGTCCAGTCCGTACGGTTCTCTTTGTCATAATGCTGGCGTCCGTCGTCGATAGTAGCGGTTGCCTTTTTATAGCGGTAATTGTCGTACCGGAGTCCGACCATTCCTTTCCATTGTTCGTTGACCTCGATGACATCGTGCAGGTAGAAACCATTGGTCTGATAACGGCTGATGGATGCTGCCGACACTTTACTGTCCCACCAATCGCGTACGTAGTGCGGATTCCGGACCGGAAGCATCGCGTTGAGTCCCGGACCGTAGACGTCGCCGGCTTTATATCCTGTATAGTTGGTATAATCGAAAAACGAATAGTTCCAGCCGGCCGTATAATGGTGGGTCAGGATATTGGTGAAAAACTTGCCGGTCAGTTCCAGTGTATTCGTATAGGAATAGCTGTCCGGATTGAAACAAAGCGGGTCTCCCGAACGGAGAGAATCGAGTTCAACATAAGTCTTAGCCCCGTTTTTGATGTAATACCAATCGTAAATAGGATCTTTGCTCGTACGGTAACTCATTTTTTCTACACATGTGTAATCCAAGTTGCTGTGTCCGTATGAGAAACGTTCGTGGAGTGACATCCAGCGTGTCAATTCATGCTTGTAGTCAAGTGTCACATCCACGTTTCGGCGGCGCATCTTGTTGTTGGCAAGGTCATTGTATACGATTTCGTAGTCCGCCATCGGGTTCCGTTCGCCACTGGTGGCAAAAGGCTGTCCGGTTGCCGTGGCAAACATATCGCCTGGCATGACCGGAGCGCCGCCGATGTCGGTCGTGTAGTGGTCGTCGTTGAACGAAACGTTTGCTTCGAGATACCCTTTCTTGGTGACTTCCATCCCGATCGCGAACAGGCCGGAGAAACGGTCGGCGTTGACCATGCGATAACCGTCTCCGTTGGCATAATGCATGTTGGCACGGTAGTTAAGCGGTCCGAACAGCTTGCCGCCGAACCCGACGGTCGCTTCCTTCTGGTCCCAGCTACCGTAGCTGACGCTTGCATTAGCTGTAAATTCGGCTGATGCCTTTTTCCGTATGATGTTGATTACGCCTCCCATGACGGAATAGCCGCTCAGGACGGAGGCAGGCCCTTTGATTACTTCGATGGACTCGACGGACGAAAGGTCGCCGAAAGGAACGGTATTCAACAGAGTACGGTCGTCACGAATGCCGTCGAAAGCGAAGACGGCGTCTGTCGTTCCACGCACGCTGTACCGTTGGAAAGCGCCGAGCTGATTCGAACTCATGACGACGCCCGGAAGGAAACGTACGGCATCTTCCATATTCGTGATATGCTTGCGTTCCATTGTTTTGGAATCCAGGCGGGTCACTGTGATCGGCAGGAATTTCAAGGGAACGTCCATGCCTAAAAGTTCGACCGGCTTGTCTTGCAGAGCTTGTTTTTTGTTTGCGACGATCTCCACGTTGCTGACGGTAAATGTCGTATCCGTGATGCTGCGTTGCGCGGTAGCGGAAGTAACGCATCCGATACACATTAAAAGAAATGCTGTTTTGTTCATTTTTTAGTTGTTGTGAAATATATGTTTTATATTTCGGATGATCCATTTAAAAGTAAGTATCACTCCGGTCAGGGACAGGAAAGTGCCTCCGATCATGAGTGTATACATGACGATGTTCCAAAGCCAGATGTGGTCTGTCAAAAACTTGAAATCCAGACAATGCAGTCCCCGGTATAGCAGATGGCGTATACGCCCGTCGTCGTCTGTTCGTTGTTGGCGGAGAGTCTGTGGGTTGAAATAATGGCGGGTATGCATGTCGTCATCCACACTCACACGGTAGACCGGCAGTGAGTTCGGTTCTCGTTTTCGGGAGAAATAATCGTTGTCAAACTCCGTGATAAGCTCCATTTCCCATCGGATACTGTCTCCGTACATCTTCTGCATTTCGTTGCGGATCCTCTCTTCGGTGAGGATAAAGAGGCGTGTAGCTGTACTGTCCGATGCATCGATATTAATCGTTTGTCCGGCCGTTGTCAGCCGATAATACGGGTGTCCGTTCCAGCTTGCCCATTCGATTTGCTTGATATCTGTAGCTGCCTGAGCCGCTTTTCGGTAATCGAGAACGTAGCTGTCCGGTAGGATCGGCTTGCTGCCACCCGACATTCGGAAAGGATGTTCCCGACGTTGTTCTTTTGGCGCTTTTTTCAACCAATCCGGGATATCCATGAGCGACATCATCCCGCTGAAAGCGAAAGTGGCGGCAAAAATCCCGAATAACAGCCCACTGACATGATGCCAACGATACCATCTTTTCCGGTACGGGACTCCCCATCTGCGGTTTCTGTTCTTCCAGGCGATACGGAGCGAGAGAACAAATCCTGCCAAGCACATGATTGTCCCGATACCGGAAGTCCATTTCACGAAATTGATCCATGCCGGCTGGTTCTGCCTGAGCACGGTGAAATAGACCCAGTGCGGGATCGCTCCCAACCAGGCCCATAAACGCTCACTCTTGTCGGTCATTTGCAGGACTTTTCCGTCTTTGGGGGAGATATACAACTCGTGTTTGTCTGCATCGGAGAAGATATATTTGTAGACAGGGAAAAAATCTTCGGGCCTGCCGAACGGAATCCACTGGTCCGGTTTATAGACAGTATCCACCCGTAGGACAGATGCCGTACACCATTGAGAGACAATCATTCCGATCTCTCTTGCATCGTATGGTTTCATCGGGACGAGCGAGTCTGCATATATCCTGTTCGGCACGTTTTTGCCTCTGAGGTTCAGTACCGGCTGACCGGCATACATCTCCAAGGTCAGGGATTGTAAACGAGCCGAATCGGACAAGGTTTCCGATAGGAGGTTCAGGTTGGGCAGCATATCGGGGAGAGGTTGCAGATTGGCTATTCTTTTCTCTTGAGATGCACGTGGAAAAGAATGATAAATCATTACGATCCCGGAGGCAAACCAAAGGAAAAACAAGATACTGAGCGGTAAGCCCAATATCTTGTGTATATTCCTTAGAAATTTTGTGAACATATTTTATTCGTATTTTTCTTTGCCCTCGGCATAATCCTTTTTCTTCTTGACAATGTCCAAGCATTTGTGGGTAGCGCTGAAGCGGGCATGTTCCACGAATATGTCCTGGACTGCCGGGTTTTGTCCGAGACCTTCCATGAACACCGTCACTTCATACCCCTGTTTTTCGAGTTCATCCTTCCAGTCGCCGGAGATATCGTTTTTGGCATGTTCACCTGCGACAAACATGAAAGGCATCAACTGTACTTTTTTGTATCCGCCTTTTTTAATTTGGATCAATGCGTCGTCAAAAGAGGGGTAACCTTCGATCGTTCCGACTATGTAGTTGTCAAACCCTTTTGCTTTCAGCATATAATCCATCATGGCGTATTGTGCCGTTGTCGGTGTGTAGGTTCCGTGTCCGACCAATAGGACGGCGCCGTCCCGGATTCCGTTAGGCGTGATTGCGGCTATGACGGCTTCATAATCCTCCGGAGTGAAAAGAAGAGGAGTACCGATACGGATTTCCTTGAAATCCTTTTCATGTGTGGCTACATCTTTTCGTAGTGACTCCATCTCGATCCCTTCGATGATGTTGGACGACTGGATCAGCACATGTGTATATCCGTCGGCTTTCAACCGGGCGAGTGCTTCTTCCGGATTCGATTTGTAGATGCCCCGTGTTTTCAGGCGGAACGCGATGATACGGGAAGTCCAGGCTTCACGGACTTCGAGGCCGGGAAAAGTTTCCGTCATTTTTTTGTTGACAGCGTCAATGGTCAGGGCACGCGTGTCGTCGTGTGTCGTTCCGAAATGTACGACCAGTAAGGCCGCCTTGTCTCCCGTTTGCATGGAACCGAACAGGTCCGATTCGACAAAGTTGCCTTCTGCCTGTATGGGTTGCATGAATATGCAGAACAGGAAAGCCAGCAAGTAAATCCATTTGTTTTTGTTCATAGGTGATAAATTTATATTAAAACAGATTATATATATATGTCCAGGTAAGCAACCCGTAAAGGCTGTTCGCCGACATTTCATCTTTTTCAGAGAGAGATTGTTTCGTTTTTTGTATATGTGTGTCAATAACTGTCCTGACCCCGGGAGAGTTATTTTTATCTTGCCTGGCAGGTTTCCTGACTTAGCCTGTCCGAAAGCGGCCTTCCCATCCTTCCGGATAGTGGCATAGAGATTGCTTTCTTCTTCAATATGGCTTTACAGTAGCGGGCACTGTTCCGGATTTCCACCGGATTCCCTTTTATATAACTACCGGATGGCAGTTATATCACCTAAGCGGGGCAAAGATATACATTAAATTAGACATGCCAACTATAAATTTAACTTTGCTTTCATTTGGTTTAACACAACAACTCTTTCC
>UMLO01041766.1_pt1 | contig 28225 bp, 21 predicted proteins | sample 1966551 | NCBI WGS metagenome assembly UMLO01 (sample SAMEA4836201, study PRJEB28245) | human gut metagenome | biome: gut microbiome; material: fecal sample | place: Denmark | collected 2008
GCGATAGATTTTATTCTCCTCCTTATCGTAAACTAAATTAGTGGATGGATAGCCCTTTTTATCGGCAAAATCATATTCTCTTTTGACCGTTTCCATAAAATAGTAACGGTCTGTAATGATACTCAAGAATAAGAAAACTTCAGGGGTCATGTTTTGAATTGAAGGCTCTCGTACAATAAACGGTTTTTTAACAAGGTCAGGAGAAAGCGTATATAATGTATCGCAAGAGGGTTCCATCAATATCCATTTTCCTTTATATGGAACTAAAGGAAAATCCGTTTGAGGTGTTATTCCCCAAGTGACCCCTGGTTGGAAAGTTTTGGATATGACGGCTGTTATAATCGGCTTTTCAAATGGAATATGGATTGTTTTTTGACTACCGTCTTGTTTGGAGACAAGCAGGAAGTTTTGTCCGTTTGTTTCGCCGTCGTTGCTGACATTTCCATCATAACAAATCAGATAATTCTGATCGAAATTTCTAATCGATTTGTATTTGCCGTTTTCCCGTACCTTGAAATAACGCTTATAGTTACCTTCCTTGTCGTATATCATTATTTTTCTTCCCAAATCGCTGACAAACAAATCATCGGTTTCTTCATCATAGAGAGCTTCTAAAAGCAAAACATATTCTTCTCCCCCTTGCCCGACCCGGTTGATTTTTTTTACAGCTCTCCCTTGCCGGTCAAAAATGAAAATATCACCGGTCCGCGAAAAATTCCGAACAATGATACAATTTTCAGTAACATCTTGTACAAAACCTTGGCAGAGGAACTCGTCTGTCGTCTCCAACGGCACATATTCCACATCCATAAAATCCTGCAAAACTAACTCTTTTAAGGGATAATTTTTGGTAACATCAACCAAAAGAAAGCTACTATCAAATTGTGGATTGTCACTACAACTCACAAAAAATAGAACAAATAAAATCACATATTTCATTTTAACACTCATAGTCATATTCACATTATTTAATAAAACAAAGATTTGAACGTCCTATTTGTATTTCACAATCAGAAGGAGATGGACACAGCCATTGATAAAGACAATTATGACAAGGGGCTTCATTTCTAATACGAAACCAAGATTTTCCTTCATCCAATTCTTTTTGTACTATCTCATAAATACTATCTCTATATATATTTCCCAATATAGGATGATTTACATTAGCATAAGCATCACCATTGGGCATAATATGTATTTTACCGAAATCGTATACATTAATCGATTGATTCGAAAAAATGTCTTTCACAGAAATCTTCGTTGATAGAATATCTTCTTTGCTTAGATAAACATACTTTTCAAAAAATAGTATGTTTTCACCTGTATAAATTGGATTGATACAACAATTTTGTATTCCGTATTGAGAAATAATTTCCTCTGCCTTATTGCATTCTTCTATTGATGTAACATTAAAAATATATTCAAATGATAATAACTGTTGAGACAGGTATAAAACAGATGTATTAAACAACTTAACATCAACAAAATTATCAACTAATATTCTATAATAGAAATTTCTTTTATATACAGGATTTAGCAATACAAATTCCTCCAATGAACAAATAATATTTTTTGGAGCAGAAGAAGCATTTAAAAAGTCCCACAAAAAATCCAATTTTGGAACAGAATCAAAATTGCCAATAATATTAATTATTAAATTTTCAGGCAAAGATTGTAAAAACAAAACTAAATATTCAATATCTACATTCTTATTCAAATGGATATAAATATCAGTAAGATTGTTTAAAATATTTTTATACGGAGTTATACTATGTTTCTTATAAAGTTCAACTGTATTATTGCTTATATAATTAAATATAGGCATAACTTGAACAGGCTTCCATTTTGATAAATTTACAGCTATAAGATCACCCATATATTTTTTACGCACCTCTGAAATAAATTCCTTTAGATCACCCTTTTGAGAACACTCATTCGATAATTTAACGACACCACAATTTTCTTTGATTCGTATCTTTTGTAACAATAATGCTACTTCTATACTATCCGACTCTATAACTGCGCCATCCAATGTGTTATACAACAGCGATTTGCCATTAACAACATTAAAATACACATACGGTTCAATTGTAAACCAATAATCCATATATTTTCTATTTATAATATTACGTGATTTTCAACTATCTTAAAAAAATCCAATGGATACTTTTCAAGAAAAGAAAGAACACGATACAATTTATACATTAACCCCTTATCATTACAAAAGTGCTCACATACAAAATCTTTTTTATCTACTTGATCCAACATTTTTAGTTGTAACATACAATTATTGCAAAACCTATTTAAAAAACAATGCTGACATATTTTTTGAACATGATGGTAATAATGTTTATATCGAACTGTTATTTCTGGAATATTCAAAACAACATCTTCTCTAATCTCCCCTATAGTATATTTATAATTAACTCGTTCACAGGGTAACAATTTACCATGAGTAGTCAATAATATTTTCTTTTGCCCTGGTAAACAGGTTGATGTTGGCAAAATTTTTTCAGTTTCATAAAGCAAAGATGTTATATTTGAAACATAATAATTCAAAGAATAATATTTTAAAAAATCTATCAATTCCTTAAATACCGAAAATTCCTCATGCACAGTTGGAAGCAATTCTGATTCTTCTTTTTGAAAATCTATTTCACTTTCCAACTTATTACGATACATTTTTTGAGCAACAACTTCATTTTTTTTATTCAAATCAACCATAACTAAAGGTGCTATTCTAGATACTTTATGATATCTTTCGTAAACAAACTCCTGTATTTCTTTAACAGAATTACGATCATGTAAAACAGCATTAAATCGAACATACTTTTCAAAATAAACAGGATATAAGTATTGCATTCTATCAACATTTTCAATCACTCTATCAAATGAATTATTTCCATCTTTTCGAACGGACCGATAACTATGATTCTTTCTATTTCCATCTAAACTAATCAGTATTCTAAATCTATTTTTCACAAAAAAATCCATATACTTATGGAGAAGCAATGCATTTGTTGTTATATTATACTCAACTTCAATATATTTTTCTTTTTTTTAACTGATCAACAAAATCTACTATTTGCAGAATAAACTTCCCATTAAACAATGGTTCTCCCCCATAAAACCCAATAAGCAATTTCTGTTTTTTACTTTCAGGTCTATTATTAAAAACAAACCTCAATAGTTTCTTTGCAAAATCAATATCAATATTTTTATGATTTCTTTCATCAAACCCTTCATATAATTCACCAAAAGAACAATAAGTACAATTCAAATTACAAAAATCTGTTGTTTCGAAAGTAATTTGCGGGGTGTGGATTAAACTATCTCTTATCATTGATTCTGTAATTTCTCCAAACTTCACAGATTCCCCTTCTTTAAAGAAACCACAATTTTTTAAATAGCCATATTTACCTCTATAATATGAATCCACTTCTCCCGTCTCCTCAGCAGCTATTTTCAAATCAGGATGAACCAGCATTGATAAGCGAGACCGAATATCATAAAGATATGTATTTTGATTCTCAGATGTGTGGAAAATTGATTTTGCCATAAATACAATAATTTTAAATTGGATTAAATTGAAATCGGCAATTGCAAGAATAATCTTTCAATTGCCGATTTTAAGATTAATAGCCATAATTATTTTGATAGTTCTGACCATCAGAAAAACCATCAAAGCCACATCCACATCCGCCACTACAAGAGCAGCCGCCCTTAACAGCATTCATTTCACGGCGTTTTAGCTCATTCTTTTTCAGCTGCTTCAATTTTAATTTACCTACTTCTTTCATATCTCTAACGATTTGTTGATTACAAAAGTCGAACTATTTTTCTACCTGCACAATAGCCTACTTGGACTAATCTTCATTCTTACCACTATATCTTTGAGAAAAATCCAGATTACATGCATATTCAATAGCTGCTTGCATAGAATGCACATTCAACTTTAAGAACAATGATTTTATCTGATTGCGTATAGTATTCTCACTTCTACATAAATCATTCGCTATTCCTTTTAAACTTTTACCTTGTTTAGAAAGCATAAGTATGATTATTTCACGTTCAGTAAGTGGTTCCATAACCTTTGATACCCAACGATTTGTTTTAAAATCATATTCACTAAAATATTTGCAATCTTTATTCTGTACCCGTAAATTACCTGTATCTTTAATTGTCGTATGTTTGATGAAACATATCAGATAACGCAAGACATCATTTTCATACATATACTTTATTCTCTGATATACCATTTGAACCAATGGACGCGAAACAAAAGAACACTTGCATTGCATGCGAAAGGTACAAGAAAAATAGTTTATTTCATTTCTCTCATCCCCAACCATCTCAAGATACTGTAAGATGATCCTAAACATTGCCTTCCATAAAGATAAATCATTCACATAAATAGACTTAGAAAGAAAATCCCTTTCTAACCCTGACAATAAAAAACCATTAGTATTGGTATAACAAATTTTCTTTTGTAACAAGTCTACTACATAAAAATTTTCTGTAATTACAGATGATAGCCAATCTAAATATTGAACAGATTCTTGTTTCATAATCAATCGGAAAGTATTAGATTTATATATTTTTTTTGCATATCATGTACTGAATAGTTTTCTTCATAAGAAAGACGCGAAGATTTTCTCATTTTCTTTCGTTTCCATGAAGGACTTTCCAGTACTTTTTCAATAAGCAAAGCTAACTTCCTTCTTGTTTCATCACTATTGCTTTCCATATTAAAGGTATAACCAAAGTTTTCATTCGGCATCATCTCCTTTAATCCTGTTGTTGTTGAGATAATCATAGGTAACCCAAACATCATCATCTCAATCGCGACATAACTACATTGTTCGTGCATAGAAGGCATAACACCAATGTCTGCTATCTGATAAAAATCATATACTTGTTCTTTGTTTAAACGTCCGGTAAAAGTAATTTTACTCCAAACGGTTCCACATTTATCCAAACAAGATGAAAAATCACCATCTCCTATTATCACCAATCGATAATTTTCATGCTCTTGTAACAAATCATGAAACGCCTGTACCAACATATCTGCTCCTTTAATCGCATCCAAACGTCCTACAAACAAAATAATCTTTTCTTTAAAGGAAAAATGCAGACGTTTTTTAAGTTCGCTTCGTATTTGATTAGCTAACACCTGCTTTTCATCTTTCAATCCATTATATATCAACATTAGTTTATCCGGAGACAAACCATACTCTTCTTTTAATAATGTATAGGTAAATTTAGAAAGACAAATTACTTTATTGACCATCTGATAATATTTTTTTTCCCTTACATACGAATCATATATTCCATGCTCTACAAGTGATAGTTTTTTAACTTCAGCATGAATAATTCGCTTAAAACAAGGGAGATTTCCGTTTAAACTATAACACCAACGTTGAAAATGTACAGTAAAATAAAAGCGACTATTAGGCAACCATTGTTTTATATAGGGTATCAAATCAAGATGTGTCATATGGCTAAATAAAAAAATATATTTATCATCTTTTGCACAATTGCAATTCAAGCGCATAAGATAACAAATATTCCGTTTATGAATATGAGACTTATCTTCAGTTGAAAAGTATGGTTCAGGGATATAATATTCAATATATCCCTGGATTTCCCTTATTTCAAAATACTCGACATCTGCACTCACACGAACTACTGACAATAATAGTTCAGAGACTTTTGACAGGCAAACTATCATTTGTTGGACATAAGTACCTATTCCATATGTAGAAGCCCTACTGCTTTCATCAAAAAGATACACATGCTTTTTCATTTCGCCATTAATTTAAATCCATACCCCGCATATCCTTCATACAAACCAAACGATTTTCTTGTTATTCTCTTAATAGAAGAATAAGTGTATAAACTCACAATAGAACACAGATCAAATCCTATATTTAATCTTTCATCAGCAACCAACTTTTGTAAATCCGATATAAAATCAGTATAAAAACATGATTTTTCATATTGAACTGATAATCGATTTGTAAGATAAGTAACAATTCCAGCCAGACCCCGCTCTAAGGATAAATCTATAATTTTCAATAAATTAACCTCCAATATCTTCTTATCAATATCTTCCAATATATCATCTGGACTTCCAACTATAAAGTTATTTTTTAGCAGATATAGTATTCCCCATCCAATACCAGACAACCCATTTTCAAAATCTATCCCGATATTATCATGGACCTCTTCAAATATTTCATCCAACAACTCTCCAGCAAACTCTTCATAAACAGGATTCCCTGTGTATTGGGCATAGTTGTAGAAAAACAGTACAATCCCCATTTTTCCGTGATACAGACTCAAATCCATCAAAAAACTTGAATTAATTATCAAATGATTAGCTATTTGGTGTAATACTATGTTTTTATTTTTATCCATTCCCCTAATTATTTTCTATTAAAACTTTACCATACATTAAAAAGCACTTATTAGCTGTTCTTCCATATCTATCGGTGTTGGATTCCAATCCATTCGCCCCACATCCTGTAATGTATGGATTTTCACACTAACTTTATCGCTTCCTCGTTTTTTATTAAGCATAGCATATATATCATAAACAGTCTGTGATTTCAATTCAGTCGGAAGAGTGAAGCCGGCAAAATGTCGTTCTCCCATCCGGATCAGTCGATCGTTCTTCCAATCGATCTCCAAACTGGCTGGTCAAAACCAACCGGCATGTATCTCCCGGATCCAATGCCCCTATATAAATAAGCTTCATGGTTTCACTGTTTTTTTATAAGCAAAAGTATACGAAACTTATTACTGAGAAATGGACATTTTCCAAAAGTTACATATCGTTTCTCAAACCGTTTTATTAAGCATAACTCAATAACTATAAACATTTTAGACACATCCAGCTTAGCATCTTATAAAAAAATCTGATTTAAACAGAAGGACACCATCTGTTAAAATTCTTCTATATACGCATTAAAACCTCCCTTATCCCATTTTTCTTTACCAAATTTAATGCTAAGCCGACGCTTTCGCTTGGCCAAAGCATCGACTTGTATATCAAAAATGGAAGAAATTTCTTCATTCGTAAACATCAGCTTGGTCAAACAACATAGTTTCAAATCTTCAGGTTTCAATTGAGGGAAAGAGGCTGACAGCCGATCCATAATTTTTTTGTGCTGCAAGTTGGCTATCAGGAAAAGTTCAGCCCACTCATCATCTTGAAGAGGGGACAGCTCTTTCTTTATTTTGGTCAGCAAAGCAAATGAAACCTCCTGAGGTAAATCAGGAATTTTATCCATGTTCAATTTTACAATATTTTCTCGTAACAAATGAATCGTTTGTTCAAAATCCAGACTTTTCTTTTCTAATCTTTTATTTTCATGAATCAACTGGAAACGAATCTCTTCCATCTGGCGGATACAAGCAGAATTTTCTACTAATTGACCAGACAGAAAAGCAATTTCAGACAGATTTTCAGTCTGTTTGTCTGAATTTATCTTCAACTTTTGTTGTAAATCCTCGACCTGTGCATTCAACTTTGATATAAGTTGTATCTTATTTTTTACTTGTAGATTGAATCTTTTTATTATCACTAAAACAACAAGACTGAAAACAGCAACCAATCCGATTATACAGCTACCACCCCAATAACATTTTTTTAATTTCAACTGCAAATTTTCTTTTTGCAATTTCTCATGAGCATACTTGGTTTCTACCAAGAGTTTTTCCGGAAAGCGGACGGATTCCAACAAGATCAACGAACTGTCCGGATGATCCGACATAAGCGCTTCCGCCTCCTGCAAAAGAGGGCGAACATGAGAATGATGCCGGCAAGCGATCTGGCCTAAAATCAATAATAGAAAGATTGAGGATATGAGTTTTTTCATCGTATTGCATTTATCAAATTACAAATGCAATATTACCAATATACTTTGATATTCACTAATTATTCACCCAGTATTTTCAACAATCACACATTCCGCTTGTTCACCCCTCCTTTATATAGAATCAACACGATCCTGAAGTTCATACAAAAGATAAAAATAGCAGGGGCTTATTGCTCATAAAAACAGATTTTGAAGAGTTCACACCGATTATAATAATCCGGCTATTCCCTTTTCAATCTCTAAATTAGGAAACCCTAATTGGCTAATCCGAAAACAAGGATCATATCCCTTGATTGTCAGATAGCCGTTCTGATAAAAAGCAGAAAACAAATCGGAATCAAACGATTCCACACCACCAAACATTTCAACATCAAATTCTTCATGCGCCAAACGGTCAAGATCGTAATGGTTGCGTTTAAGAAGTTCTACTAAATAGGAGGGCGTACCCGTCGCAAACCAATAACTGCCAAATTCCCGATTCTTAAAGGTATGAAGCAGACTGAACGGATTATAGATCCCCGCCGTATCAGGTGCAAAATGATAACCATCATAATACCGGCGGAGTTTGTCACATAATTCCGGTTCTGTTAGACCCAATGACCGTGAAAACTCCGGCAACTCATCTCCTAAATTGTCTTGCAGTTCCTGTTCACTGATTCCACATAGTTCGTTATAGTTCCGGCGGAATGATATATCTTCCAGATTATTCAGGTCACTGAACACACTCACTTTGCTGAACTTGGTCACACCCGTCAGCATCGCAAAACGGATATAACCGTCAGCGCTTTTCAACGCCCCATAAAAAGATTTCAGTAAACTGCGATAGGCTTCCTGCAATTCCGGCCTTCCGATCGCCTGTAACATTGGCTTATCATATTCATCGATCAAGATGACAACGCGCTGCCCCATCTTCCGGCTTGTGCGTTTTATGATTCCTTCAAAGCGGGTCGCCAAAGATTTTTCAGCAGGTTCCACACCACAATCCTTCTCCCATTCGGTCAACGCAATATTCAATTTTTCCTTCAAACTGTCTACCGAATTATACTCTTGAGTGTTCAAATCAAGATGCAGAACCGGATATTGTTTCCAATCTTTCTCCAGCTGCTCGATAGCCAATCCGGCAAAGAGTTCTTTCTTTCCCTCGAAATAGGCTTCCAATGTAGATAGCAACAAGCTCTTTCCGAAACGACGCGGACGACTGAGGAAAAACACTTATGAAACAAAGATACGTTTTTTTATGGATATCAGAAATGTTTGGGTGGGGATTATATCATTTTTTACAATAACTATCTTTGGGGGATTTTCAAGAGAAAATAATTGCAGATCCAATCTGTCTTTTATCTATCTATATGGCCTTTTTTCTGACACCACGGACCAATCTTCCGCCTGGTTCGTCTAATTTGTGTTGCATCTGTCAATCGAATCCTCCAGATTCTTTGCATTCCGGAAAAGCTAAACTCCCGGAGAATCGAATATTTGAGAAAACAAGACGGGGATACGGGAATATGGCAAAGTGAACAAGGCTCTTTTCCGGAATTCCGGCAGCAGATTCCTATGACGACCGTCTTCATCGCCCTGACGACCGTCTTCGTTGCCGTGAGCTGCCGAGTTCACTCTGTATAAACATTGACTTCACGGCGACGAAGACGGTCGTCGCGGGAATTTGCTGCGCAACTCACGGCAAGAGGTTCCCAAAACTACTTTTTTCGTCACTGCAACAATTGTCCGGAAGACACCTAACAAAGGGATCTATGGTCGTTTTAAAGCCGTTTTTTACAATAAGCCCACCAGCGGGGATGCCTGATAAAGCACTTTAGAGACTTATCTATTATTACTCTCGTTTTTTGTTCGTATCTTTGCCAGTAAAATAATCCAAATCTGCAAATGAATAAGATTAACATATTCGTACTGACGTTCTTTCTGAGTCTGGCCGGTGTATCTGCCTATGCACAAAACAACCGATCACAAGTGGTTATTACAAGCGGACAAGACAATAATGTGTTTTTTCATACGATAGAGAGAGGACAAACCGTTTACGCAATCGCTACCATGTATGGGGTTACGCCCGATGATATTTACCGGCTGAATCCGGAGAGCAAAGAGGGAATCAAAGCAGGCGCCACCCTCAAAATTCCGCAGCGCGACATGGTTGGAAGTACAATGAAGAAACAGGATGAAAATTATATATTCCATACCATACAGCCCAAAGAGACACTGTATTCTTTATCCGTCCGGTATACAGTTCCCGCTACCGCCATCGTAAAAGCGAACCCCGGATTGTCGACTTCCACCTTTACAATCGGCAGGACAATCCGTATTCCGGCGACGCAAGTGGAAGATTTGCCGGTTACGGAGGTCAAGACTGTTACCAAAGAAATTGAATATACTATCCAGAAAAAAGAGACCATGTATCGTATATGCCGGAAATTCAACATTTCCAGCTATGAACTGATCAAGCTGAACCCGAAACTGAAAGAAGGGGTAAAGGCCGGTATGGTTATTAAAATACCTGTGCAAACCGAAGAGAATATGACGACCGGACCGGCAACTGCCACGCTTTCGGAAAGGGATGCAAACGCGTTATTATCGAGACCGAAGAACATCGAGCGCGTCAACAGTGTCAAAGTGACCCTTCTATTGCCGTTCATGACGAACGAAGCTGTTCCCTCTGCTGAAACACAGCGTTTCATCGAATATTACGAAGGCTTGTTGCTGGCAGTGGACAGTCTTAAAAACACTGGTTGCTCTGTCGATCTGTCGGTTTATGACACGGGAAACGGGACGAAGAAGCTGAAGGAGATTCTGAAAGAGGACGCGTTGAAAGAAGCCAACCTCATTATCGGAGCCGTACAGAATGACCAGATCGGCCCGGTTGCGGAATTTGCACAGAAGAATAACATCAAATATGTGATTCCTTTTACCTCGAAAAACGATGATGTGCTGTCGAACGCCTACGTTTACCAGGTAAATACGCCTCACTCCTACCTGTATGCCAAGGCGGCTCAAGGCGGATGCGACCTGTTTGCGGAAGACAACATAATCCTGCTGAATATCAGGGATGGCAAGGATAAAACCGAATTTATCAAAACATTCAAAGCCGAGATGAAACAGCGGAATATGCCGTTCAGCGAAATCAACTACAACGGCGAGACCCTGACAACCGATATCGAAGCGCTTCTCAAAACCGACAAACGGAATGTCATCGTGCCGACATCGGGTACGCTGGATGCCTTGAACAAGATCAAATCTCCGTTGCGCATGCTGGCGGAAACAAAGCCCGAATGCGGACTGACTTTGTTCGGCTATCCCGAATGGCAGACGTACACGCGTGAATGCCTGGAAGATTTCCATGCACTGAACACGTATATATACAGCAACTTCTACGCAGACAACCTTTCGAAAGAGGTGGCAGACTTCTATACCAAATATAAAAACTGGTACAGCAAGAACTTGATCAACATATTCCCCAAATATGGTATTTTAGGATTCGACACCGGCATGTTCTTTATCGGAGCAATCAACAAATACGGTTCCAACTTCGAAAATAATCTGGATAAGATTCATTACCGGGGCGTACAGACCGGATTCGATTTCCATCGCGTAAACAATTGGGGAGGCTTCATCAACACGAACATCTTTATTGTTCATTACCAGAGTGATTTCAATGTAACACGAAATGAAGTAAGATGATCAGGAAAGTTATTGCAACAGCTATTATAGGCCTTGTCGCCCTGAACGGCCTCCAGGCGCAGGATAAGTTCAAACGGGAATTGTCTTTGGGAGCTTCCTTCGGTACGACTTTTTCCCAAGTCAGCTTTGCCCAGACGAAAGTGCAGCAGAAAATGAAAATGGGCTACACGGGCGGACTTACGCTCCGGTGGATCACGGAAAAGAATCTCGGATTGCAGGCCGAACTGAATTTCATCCAACATGGATGGGATGAAAAGTTTGAGGATCAGCCACAGTATAAATACAGCCGGACGATCAACTATTTCGAACTTCCGATCTTGACACATATCTATTTCGGCAGTAAGCGTTTCAGGGCGTTTGTCAATTTGGGGCCTAAAATAGGCTATGCTTTCGGCGAAAAGACTGACGAGAATCTGAACGGGGCCAAGCCGAACACCGAAAACGAACAGCACGATATGCCCGTCGAAAAGAAATTCGACTGGGGACTATGTGGCGGCCCGGGTATCGAACTCCGTACGGGAATCGGCTCTTTCCTGCTGGAAGGCCGTTACTACTATGCCCTTGGCGACATCTTCAACAGCCGTAAAGAAGACTACTTTTCCAAATCGTCTTCACAGGTGATCTCGGCCAAGCTCACGTACATGATTCCGGCGTTTTAAATCATAAGTCCTGCCTGTATTGTGAAGGTGTCACGCCGTATATCTGTTTAAAGACCGTGCTGAAATAGCGTTGATGGGAGAAACCGGCTTTCTCCGATACTTCCTGTATACTCAAATCCTTGTCGGCAAGGAGGCGAACGGCCTCGGCCATTCTGAACTTGTTGATATAATCGCCGATGCTGATGCCGGCAAGCTGTTTCAGTTTATTGTAAAGCGAAGCACGGCTCATGGCCATTTGTGCAGCGACAAACTGCACATCCATGTCGGGATTGGCCAGGTTGCTGACAATCAAGTTGTTCAACTTGTGTATAAATTGTTCGTCTGCATTGCTGATCGTATCGGTTTTAGGCGAAACGACCTGTCCGGTTTCCTTATAACGGTTTCGGATGATCTCACGACTCTTAAGCTGGTTGCGCAGGACTGCAAGCAGGAAAGCCAGGTCGAACGGTTTCGAGACGTACATATCGGCTCCTAACTTATATCCCTGTACGGTACTTTCGCTATCGGTACGCGCTGTCAACAGGATAACCGGGATATGGCTGATCTCCACATTGCTCTTTATACGGCGGCACAACTCGAAACCGTTCATATAGGGCATCATTACATCACTGACAACCACATCGGGAAGCTTCGCCTGAATCATTTCAAGCGCCTGCCGGCCATCTCCCGCGACATAAACTTCTTTGAAATATCCGTTCAATTCATCTTTCAGGTAATTACGCAATTCCGGTTCATCTTCTACCACCATAACCGTATATCCGGCAACCGGATAGTCATCGGCATCGGGCATCTCGGTATCGGAAGCCTGAAGCAACTGGGACATATAGGGCCTTGCTTCAACAGAAACGGAGGTATTCTCCAGAGGCAGTTCGAAAAAGAAAGTCGCTCCCCGCCCTTCATTTGCTTGCGCACCAATATTTCCTCCGTGCATTTCAACCAGCATCCGGGCATACGACAATCCGATGCCGCTTCCCTTCCGGTCATGGTTGCCTTGATAGAAACGGGTGAACAGACGGTCGATTTCTACATGATCCAACCCGATGCCCTCATCCGAAAGGGATATGCGGACATAGTCCGGTTTACGTCGCGTAGACAAGACAACGACAGTATTCGGTTCGCTGAACTTCAATGCATTCATCAACAGGTTGGACAAGACGATCTCACACTTGGAAACATCGAAAGGCACTTCTCCCAACGATTCGTCAAAATCATAAACCAACCGGATATCCCGGACCTGAAATTCAAGCTCAAAATCTCCGGAGACTTCCCGCAGCCAGTCATTGACAGGCTGCCTGGTCAGGCTCAATGATTCGCCTCCGACCTCCATCTTGCGGATATCCAGTACCATATTAATGCTATCTTTGATCCGGCGCGTCTGCCTGAAAATGCCGGTCAACAAATGCAACAACCTATCGTCCTTCACCTCGCCCGACGCGAGCAACCGTTTCAATGGAGCGTATATCAGAGTGAGAGGCGTACGAAGTTCATGACTGATATTGATCAGGAAACGAACCCGATCTTCATACGTCTTCCGCTCATGTTCCTTGATCGCCCAGACCATTTTACGCTCCTTTTTCAATACCACCAGCCAGGCTGTCAGAGCAGAGCCTCCCAAGATCAGCAAGATCAGCAGAACTAAGAATCCTGTCGTCTTCCACCAGGGAGGTGTAACCGTTATTGTCAGCAACTGAACCGGAGTGCTCCAGTCACCATTCCTTTTATTGCAGGATACCCAAATATGATACTCACCGACAGAAAGGGCATGGAAAGAGATCGTATGGCCGGAGCGTTCGATCGTCTCATTCAGGCTGCCTTTTATGTAATAGCGAAACAGTTTCTTCCGCATCAAATCGTTTTCCTTCACGATGATCCGGGTATTCAATGATGTATAATTCCACGGAATCGACAACCTGTTGCCATCTCTTATCACATCAGTACCGACAGAAACGCCGTCGAGCTCCACATCCAGCAAATTGATCGAAGGATCGGCCTCCTCCGGGAAAGGCACATTGTTCCGTATGTAGACCAAACCGTTCACTCCGGCCATGTACAGATCGCCCGAAGTTGTCAGCAAAGGCGGTTTGAACAAATACTCGTTGGCATAAACACCGTCCGACTCTCCAAAAACGACCATTTTATCCTCTTCGGGAATGTAAGCATACAACCCGTTATGCGTTCCGATCCAAAGCCTTCCCTGCCTGTCAAAACCCAACGAATTTGTACCGGCAAAGCGGTTCTCCTCAATAGCCGAAGTCTGCTTTGTCACCGGGTCATACCTGTACAGGCCGGAAGATGTTCCCAACCAGAAACAGCCCGCCTTATCCCGACACGCTGCTCCGATCGTCCCGATAGAATCGGGCGGAGTATAGAAGACACGTATGGAACGGTCTTTATGGTCCAGTGCCAACAGGTTGGAAAAACTGCGCAGATACGTGACTATCTCGCCTCCGGGCACTTCCATAAGAGCGGATAGCACCACCCCTTTTTCTTCACATCTTATTACCTCCAAACGCCCAGCCTGCTGATCGTACAAATAGACGCTATCGGAATAAATATAAAAATGTTCTTCATCCGGACGGTTCAAATGTACAGCCAGTCCGAAACGGAACAGACGACGGGATTTTTCGGCATCGGCAACTACATATTCCCGAAGTTCTCCGGTCTTCTTGTGAAACCTGTATAATCCCTGGCTGAATATCGAAAGCAACAGCTCGTCTTCATCATATTCAACGATCGAAACCACCTTTTTATCGAATGTCGCAGGATAATGCCGGAACTGGCCGGTTTGTGGATCAAACCGGTTGATACCGTTACCGTCAGTGCCAAACCACAAAATATGATCACGGTCTTCATACAGGCTCGTCACGGTCCTATAACTCAGGCCTCCTGTAGAAGCAGGGGGCACATCTCCATATGTGTAGAGATAGATTTCTTTCATCCCGATCAATCCTCCTCGGATACTGCCTGCCCACATGTTTTTCTCCTGATCATTGTAAAGGCAGCCAAAAGAATTGACCGGCAACGAATTATTGTCTCCGGGAACATGAGCGATCACACGGACGGTCCGCTTCTCCGGATCATAGATATTAATTCCTCCTCCATCTGTTGCCAACCACAGTTCACCTTCTCTTTCCTTTATATCCAACACGACATCGTTATTCAACAGATTTCCCGTATTCAGATGACATCGTTCCCTTCCTTCGCGTGTATATCCATACACCCCGTCCGCATATGCCGAAAGCCAGATATCTCCGGAAGAAGCCAGACATACGCTCGTGACTTCTTTTATCGGAATAAAAGGAATCCGCTCCAGTTTACCCGTTGCAAGATGATACCACCAAAGTCCGTTACGACGGCAAACAAGCAATACGACCTGTTTTTGTTTATCGTACATATAGGCATGTGTGAAGATGGAGGTCACCCTTTCCGGCCCATTTACCGATAAAAACGTAATCCGGTTATCAACATAAGAATACCGGAAAGCTGTTCCCGCACCAAAGAACAGGACTCCATTATCCGTTACCACCGAGCTGTACACATGCAAAGGCAAACCGGCAAACGTGATACGCACGAACCTGTCCTTGCCGCGATCATACCGGGCCAGTCCTCTATCGGTTCCGATCCAAATATTATGATTGGGGTCTTCTGTCAAGAAAAGAATGTCGTTTCCGGGAATAGAAAAGGGATTATCCTTGTCGTTGTTATAAGACATGATCCTCTCACGATCGAAACGGTTCAACCCAAAACTTGTTCCTATCCAAATGACACCCTGATGGTCACTCAACACACAATTGACCGTCGATTGCGAAAGGCCGTCTTTCAAGGATATTTGTTTAAAATAGTAATTAGGGGATTCTGCTTGTGTAGAAGATATACATAAGAATAGGCTAAATAATATGACAAGCAGCTTTTTCATGTAGCAAATATACGAAAAAAGATAATTCCTGAACAATCTTAGACGATATCAAACATAGAAATCAAGGCTTACATATACTTTTGCACTGTAAACAAGCAAAGAATGGGCAGCAGGCTCCTCCCAAAACAAAAACGCCGCCCTTCTTCCCATAAATCCGGTGCTTAACCAAAGGATTTGTTTTGCATCAGGAATATGAAGAGTTCATCAATACTAACAGAGGTAATATAGTCTTTAGGCTATCAGATTTAGGCCAAAAAAAGAGGGTGTCCCAGTGATGAGACATCCTCTTCTTTTATGTGTATATTCCAAAAATATTATCTCAAGCGATCCAAAGAACGCACCAATGCTTCGTCCGCCCCGATATTGCGTATAGCCAAATAATCCAGAATCAGGCTAACCAACGGAAAAGAAAAGGCGATCTTCAGGCTTAATGAGAAAATCTCTTTTTGATTGCCCAGATTCCAGTAAAAGAAAGCAAAGAGGCCGTAGAAGCCTAACATCAAAATCGCATTAAATACACAGAGGCGTATTTGAAGGATTCTTTTCTTGAACAGGAATATTGTCAGAAGCGCCAGCAAAGAGATTACGATTGCCAATGCGAACAACCCCCATGTCGGATAAATAAGCTCCGGCTGGGTTGCCATCGTACTGATGCCGGTCGCATCAAAAATAAACAACTGGTCGCCCGACTGCAATACGGCAAGCGGCAAAAACAAAATGGCAATCGTCAATGCCACTATAATAAGCAAATAAACAGTTTGTATTCTCTGTAACATGATAAAAAAAATTGACAATTAACAATAGGCTATTGACCATTATCAGATGAGACTCATCTAATTGTCAATTGTCTATTATCAATTGTCAATCAATTAAAGGTTATTTTTTTCCTTAGCAGGGTTCTTATAATACACCTTACCTTCTTCATACTCCTTAGCTGCGATCAAAGTCGGTTTCGGGAGCTTTTCATAGTAACGTGAAATCTCGATCTGTTCTCTGTTTTCAAAAACTTCTTCCAGATTATCATTATAGGAAGCAAATTCCTGTAGTTTCTTTTCCAGATCCTGTTTCATCTCTACAGCGATCTGATTAGCACGTTTACCAATGATTGCAACGGTTTCATACACATTACCCGTATCAGCCGACAGTTTCATCATGTCGCGGGTAATCGTATTCGACGGAGCGTTAGTCTTTCTGTAATCCATACTTACTTTATTGATTAGTTGTTTCGTTAATACGTATTTGTTATTCGCTTGCTGGCATAGTCGTAGAACTTCTGAACCTGTTTTACGTACTTGCCTTCGGGATACTCGTTCATGTAGTTGTAATATTCATCCACAACTTCACGGTAACGTCCTTGCAACTTTTCTTCCACACTCACGATAGCCAGTTCATATTTGGCACGGATGGTATAGAACATGAACTCTTCCCTGTACTTTGAATAGGGATAGTTCTTTAGTGCGTTTTGAGCGGTAATCACACATGAAAGATAGTTGTTTCCCATATAGGTACCTAAGTTGAAATACAACCGGACTGCCAACAGCTCCTTATAAGCGAGCTTTTCCTGCAATTCGAACATGATGTTCTGGGCTTCTTTTGCCCGTTCGCTTTGCGGATAATACTCCAAATATAATTGCAACTGGTTAATAGCTTCATACGTTTGTGTCTGGTCCAACCGGGGATCCGGAGAATCCAGATACAAGCCATAACCCGAATAATAACGAGCCAACTCGGTGTATTCGCCTTTCGGGTAAGTCGTATAATAGGTATTAAAGTATTGCGAAGCAGTCTGATAGTCTTTTTGGCCGTAATAGCTTTGCGCCAGCAGATACAAAGATTCTTCAGCTTGAGCGGAACCTTTGAATATAGGCACCAGTTCATCCAGTAAAGTGGCAGACTTCGAATATTGTTTTGCATTGAAATACTTCTTTGCATACGAATATTTCAGTTCGTAGTCTGTACTTTTCAGTATCTTGTTATACTCCCCGCAGGAAGATAACAGAACTGTAATCATCATCAATAAAAATACAACCTTTTTCATTCACATACTTTTAGCGCGCAAAGTTAAAGTTTTCCGACAAATAAACGAAGCGCTTAACGTTAATATTTACAACTTATATAAGTCACTGGCCGCAATAAGTTCCAGTTTATTGGCTTTCAAAACTTCTGCACACTTCTCCACATTGTCGGGACGAATGATCACATTGGCCGCCTCACCCTGAGAAAAAGCATACATATATTCAATAAAGATTCCGGCCGAAGTAATGATATCCATTGCTTTAGCCAATGCGCCCGGCTGATTGGGACAATGCAGGCAAACGACATCGGCTACGCTCACGGCATATAAACGATCACGCAAGACCTTGATGGCTGTATCCGTATCCGACACGATCAAACGCAAGATACCGAAGTCCGAGTTTTCTGCTACTGTAAAAGCGGACATGTTCACGCCGGCTTCACCCAATATTTTTGCTACTTCCGTAAAACGGCCTTTCTTATTCTCCAGAAAGATTGATAACTGTTTAATTAACATGGGGGATGAATTTTTATTTATGAATTATTATTTGTGACTTCTCTCCTATTCCAATTTACGATTATCGATCACATGTTTGGCTTTGCCCATACTCCGCTCGATGCTGCGCGGTTCGACAATCTTTATATCGGGTTGCAAACCGATTACGCTCTGCATACGGTTTGCGATTTTCTTCTTCAGAGCGATCATCTTGTTCATTTCGTCCGAATAAAATTCCTGACGCACTTCCACCTGAATCTGGAATGTATCCGTATTGTTCACGCGGTCGACCACAATCAGATAGTGCGGTTCGAATTCAGGCAATTCAAGAATCACCGATTCCACCTGCGACGGGAACACGTTCACTCCGCGTATAATCAACATATCGTCGCTACGCCCGAGAATACGCCCCATACGAACGGCCGTACGTCCGCACTCGCATTTGTCATAGATCAAATGCGTCAGGTCACGCGTACGGTAGCGGATCATCGGCATTCCTTCTTTTGTCAATGTCGTGAAAACCAGTTCTCCCTGTTGTCCGGGTTCTACAGGCTCCAATGTAACCGGGTCTACAATTTCAGGGAAGAAATGGTCTTCCCACAAATGCGTACCGTTCTGGCATTCGCACTCGCCTCCGACTCCAGGACCGCAGATTTCCGTCAGCCCATATATATCATATGCTTTAATGTTCAACTTGCTTTCCAGCTCTTTACGCATGTTTTCCGTCCAGGGTTCAGCACCGAAAACACCGACACGCAACTTGAATTCTTCCAACGGAATGCCGGATGAGTGAATCGTTTCTGCCAAATACAACGCATAAGAAGGAGTACAAGCCAACCCTTTGGCTCCGAAATCATGCATCAACTGAATCTGTTTCTGCGTGTTGCCACTACTCATCGGGATCACCGTTCCGCCGATATTCTCGACTCCGGCATGCGCTCCCAAACCTCCGGTGAACAGGCCGTAACCATACGAAACCTGTACGGAATCGTTTTTTGTCAAACCATAAGCAGTCAGACATCGTGCCACAACTTCAGCCCAGATAGACAGGTCTTTCCGGGTATAGCCGACAACAATAGGCTTTCCCGTCGTACCGGAAGAAGCGTGCAACCGGACAATCTCCGACATCGGCACGGCCATCAGCCCGAAAGGATAATTATCCCGCAAGTCCTGTTTAACAGTGAACGGAAGCTTCACTATATCGTCAATAGAATGGATGTCTTCCGGGGTAATCCCCATTTCCTGCATTTTTTTACGGTAAAAAGGAGAATTATGATAAGCGTGTTCAACAACCCGTCTTAAACGGATACTCTGTAATTTCCGCATTTCCTCGCGGCTCATACATTCGATAGTTTCGTTCCAAATCATGGTACCAGTTCGTTATCTTTTAATGTTAGTAGTCTAAATTAATTGCAAAGTAATAACTTTTTTGCAAAGAAACCATCTTTTTAGTTCTCCTTTTACACTCATCTTGTCTTTTTGCTTCGTGGCGACCTCCATGTATGACAATCACACAATTATTTATACCAGACCGGTCCCGGTTGATTTCCCATTTCAAATTCCAATGTGTCGCCATTCATAATTTGCTCATGGGTAATATAGCTCTTGTCATACGGCCGGCCGTTCAACTTCACAGACTGTATATATATGTTCTCACGGCTTACGTCCGGAGCCAGAACCGTGAAGGCCTTGCCATTTGCCAGATGCATCTTCACTTCCGGGAATATCGGAGTTCCGATCTCATACTTGCCGCTGACCGGATCGACCGGATAGAAGCCCATCGAACTGAACACGAACCAGGCCGACATCTGTCCGCAATCCTCATTGCCGCAGATTCCATCCGGAGCATTCAAATACAGGTTATGCAGAACCTCTGCCACATATTTCTGCGTCTTCCAAGGTTGCCCTACTTTGTTATACAAATAAATCACATGATGGCTCGGTTCGTTGCCATGAGCATATTGCCCGATCATACCGGTACTGAAAATCGGCAGGTCTTCTTCTGATTTCGGAACATAGGTGAACATGCTGTCCAGTTTCTCCGCAAAGCGTTCTTTGCTTCCGACCAGGCCGATCAGGCCGTCCAGGTCCTGAGGAACAGACCAGAAATATTGCCAACCGTTGCTTTCGCAAATATCTTCGGTATAATCGTCCGGGCTGAAATTAGCGGCAAAATTACCTTTCTCGTCACGTGGCTGCATAAAAGATGTAGCCGGATTGTAAACATTCCGGTAGTTCTGGGCCCGTTTATAGAATTCATCGGCAATTTCTTTCTTGCCCATCTTCTCCGCCATGGTTGCAATGCAATAATCATCATAGGCATACTCCAGAGTCTTGGATAGCGACCAGTTCTCCCATTTTTTCGGATCGCTGTTGGCCGGGACATATCCTAACTTCTTGTAATCGCCGATTCCCCGGTAATCGTCACGGTTGGCCGTGGCAACACAAGCCTCAAGCGCTTTTTCCGGATCAAAATTGCCGATACCTTTCAGATAAGCGTCTACTATTACAGGAACGGCATGGTAACCGATCATCATATTGGTTTCCCAACCATACAAATTCCATAACGGCAAAGCTCCATTCTGTTCATAAAATTTCAAGAATCCTTTGATCATATCGTTTGCACGTTCCGGTTCGGTATAGGTAAACAGCGGATGGGAAGCGCGATAGGTATCCCATAGCGAGAAAGTGGAATAGTTCGTCCATCCGTCCGCATTATGGAGCTGCCGGTCCGGGCCGTAATAGGCGCCGTCCACATCACTGTAGATAGTCGGAGCGAGCATGGAATGGTACAAGGCTGTGTAGAACTTCACCAGGTCATCGGTATCCGGACTCTTCACCTCTATCTTGGAAAGCTGCTTATTCCAATTCTTGGCAGCTTGCGCCTGATAATAATCGAAATCGTCTTTCGAAGCCTCCGCACGCAAATTCCTGCCGGCTCCTTCCATACTGGTTCCGGATATACCGGTCGTCACCAGGATCTCTTCATCTTTTTCCGTATTGAAATCGAAACGGGCGATATAGGCCGTTCCGATCCGGCCGCGATCTTTCGTTACGATGGCAGTCGTGTCCATCTGATAAGCCACGAAAGGTTTCGAGAAACGGGTTTCAAAATAGACATGCTGCAAAGGAGACCAGCCTTGCGAGAAACGATACCCCCGGATCGTCACCGAATCGACTACCTCTATACGCGAATCCAACGTGAAATCCCAGTTCATCGCCTTTTTGAGATTCAGAAAGACGGAAGCCTCCGCTTTGGGGAACGTATAACGCTGGATACCGCAACGTTCGGTCGCCGTCAACTCTACATTAATATTATAATCTTGCAGTAATACACGGTAATAGCCTGCCGAAGCCGCTTCATCGTTATGCGAGAAAGTAGAATAGATACCTAAGGGAGCTGGCGCTTCCTTATAGGGGCGTGTCACCGGCATGAAAGAGATATCGTACAAATCGCCTGCACCTGTTCCGGACAAATGAGTATGGCTGAAACCGGCGATAGTTGTGTCAGGATAAAAATAGCCGGAAATACGATCCCAACCGGGAAGCCCGTTGTCAGGGCTCAACTGAACCATTCCGAAAGGGACCTGCGCTCCCGGATAGGTATTACCGGTAAAGTCCGTTCCGATAAAAGGATTCACATACTGTGTATAATCCTCTGTCTCCTGTTGTTTTTCAGGCGTGCAGGCTATTAAAGCCAGCGAAGAGACCACCCATAAGAATTTGTGCTTCATGCTTACATAATTTAGTTTTGACAAATATAGCAAAACTCGCCCATATACGGATGGATTTCGGGGAAATAATGTATTATCTTTACATCTGATATGACCTCCCACGCCTCCCATTGAACAACAGCTTTTGGAAACAGTCATCAGCATACCGATTTCTCAGAAAGCAAGGACGGGACGCACATTGTAACGGGGATAGCCCTTACCTTGCCAGTGGCAGTCTACGCGACCTGCGTTGTCTACCGCCCAATACCGTGCGCCCTTGTCAAAGTACTCCGAAGATGTTACCCAAAACTTGCTGACGCTACTGCTGAATGTATCCTTGTCCCCATCGGCGATATTCTCCATCCATTTATTCAAAGCGGCGGGAACATTTCCTTGATTTATCCAGGTGAAGTCTTCGAGCTCCGATGAAGTTTGCTGGGATGCGTCTACCAAAACCGTACAACCGCCTAAGTTTTGAAGAATGTCCCAGAACTGTCCGGAGGAAGGAAGATACCAACCAGTAGTAGTTGTGGGAATAGGGCAGGTTGTGTTATAATCGTCGGCAGCCTTGAACACCGGAAAATCGTCGAAGTTGCCGTATTTACTACGGATGTGCTCGCAATTTCCGTAGCCGCTGATATCGCTGTAGTTCTGCGCCTTTGTCTCGCAACTTGTCAGGCCTTCATCCCTAAAGATTGGTCCCCACCGTAGATCTGCCCCGGTTTTCCTTACGGACATGACAAGACCGTGGACATTGCCGCCCAACTTATCTTTTTCTGCCTGACCGATGCGGCTCGGGTCGGTTTGGAAAACGATGCCTACTACATTGGCTGCCCGGACTTCGGGGGCTTCGGCATATTTCGGCATCAGGTTGCCGTCGGCGAGGAAGAAATCACCGACCTGCAAAATGTAGTTTCTTATGGTTTCCACTGCGCCGTCCACCTTGTATCTCTTGTATTCCCCTACGACATGATGGGACGCGGACGTGGTGATGGTAAACTCCCTGTTCCCCTCGTCATAACTTCCCTCGATAGTCGGCAAGGAGGGCGGCAACAAGTAGCGGTAAGTGCCATCGGCCATGCGCAGCGGCTTAGCAGAGCCGGTGAACGTGGTGGCAGAGGGCACGGTGTAGTCGGGAATCCGGGCATCGGTAAACTTGTAAACGGTCTTCGGCATTTCGATGACGACCAAGGGAAACTCGTGGGCCATGACGAAATCGAGCCGAAGTTTACCATTTTCCAATGTGGGTGTGCAAGAGGCTGTCATCAGGTCGGAAGCAGCGTAATCCGCATACGAGCTTTGGTCGTACTTCACCGGCCAATTTGATTTAAGCGCATAGAAGAAAGGGTATTGGGGATCAACTTGAATTGTGTTTAACAGTTTGCTTATGTCTACTATGTTGTCCAAATCCGCTCTATAAGGGTAGTAGAGGTAGCATTCCTCGTCCGACAGTCCTCCGGCAAGTGTCGTACCGGCCTCGGGCTTCCATGTGAGCTTGCCCGTGGAGGCATCCCTCTCGGCGGTCAGTTTCACGTTGGAATAAATCATCTTCTTATCCTCGTATAAGCCGCGGGTCATGAAGAGTCCGCAGGCATCGCCCTCGGTGAACTCGGTGGTATAGCCGTTCTCCACGGCGCGGGTGGTTTTACCGTCAGCCGACGCGTAACCTCCGTCGGTAACGGAAATAGTCAGCAGCTGCACTTCGTCTTGACTGAATGTCGGTTCGTCGGCGGTACAGGACACGAGCAGCAGTGTCACCGCTATAATGGGATATAGAATTTGTTGCTTTGTCATAACTTCTTCTTCTAATGTGATTAAAAAGCACACACGTACAGATACTTCCTATTGTACTGATTCTTGTTCAGGACTTCCAGGTTGGCTTCAGGGAAGTGTATGGCGTATGCATTGTAACGACTATTCATATAATCCTCCGTAGAGGTCCAGTAAGATGTCGTTTCTATCTGTCTCGAACTGTCAACTTCGGCGATGGATGGATTGACTATGTAATTATAATTCTCGGCATAATACCAACTGTAATTGCGACACTCGTTGATGTTGTCCACATCCTTATAGCAAAGTATATGCAGCTCCTTTGGCGAGGGGAGAAACCACCCTGTGCTGTTCTTCGGAGCTGGATTGTCTGCAGTCCATGCCTCTATATCGTCAACGAGCCAAACAATGTTATCCTGTTTTTTGTTGGCCTTGCAATACTTGTTGTAGGCTTTCATCACTTTCGTGTTTTGATAACCCAGAATGTAGTTGATGCACCCCTTTTCGCCTGTAAGACTGGCGATAGGCTGATAATCATCCCTGTATGGATCGTTGAACAGATCTGAGAATCTGGAGTCTTGGAAATTCAAATAAATGCCTTCCTCCTTAACTTGATAGACATCCATTTTCCTGGATTTCGGCAACGACACGGCCAGTCCGCGTGTGCAATTCGGGAAATCTCTCGTCATAATCTTGTCATCGGAGAGTCGGGCTGGGGTTATTCTGCCTGTTGGATCAGAGTCTTTCGGGACCCAGAAAACAACGCCAGCGACTTTCTTGCCTGCTTTTGGTTTCGGCTTTGGATTAGCGATGACTGGCGGTTTCCCGTCGGAGTATCGTTTACGCAGTCCGCCATCGGAGGTGGTTCCGTCTTCATAGATGTAGTCACCTGCTTTCACTTCGTTGGCAGTATAGTAGATTGTCTTCGATGATGTCACGTTCTCTTCTCCACCTTCAGACCACGTACCACTACTTACCGTCTGCACGTCTATCCCATTTGTTTTCACGGTGATGGTGTAGGCATACCGTCTGCCACCGAACATCCAAAAATTGCCGGCAGCTTCTGTGTCGGGAGCGTAGGTAAAGGCGTTGCCGCCTATGCTTATTCGGACGAGCGGCTTGCCCGTCATATTCTGCGGCGGCACCAACGCCTCGTATTTCTTCGTTACGACATCGTAATAGGGCTTTATCTCGCCGTCCGATTGGTCACCAGGTGCAACCAAGCCGCAGGTTGAGTGCGTTACCGGGTCTCCGAAAATGGTGACGGTTGCACCTTCCAATTCCTCATCTGTAATGCCTTCGCCAGCCTTGAGAATTACTTCGATTTTCGCCATGCGGTGGATGAAACGGAGATTTACGGCTTGGTCATAACGTCCCATGGCACTGGCGTACAGGACATCGAAAGCGGCGTACCCACCACTTTGGTCGGAAATATCCGTTTCTCCCATTTCCAGGTTCAGAGTCCATGCACTGACGCGGGCTTCATCGGTGTTCTTCCAGTAGAAAGTATTATCGGCATCTTTCGGGCTTGCATTGCCCGATGCGTCCATCACGTATGTTTTATTGCCAAACACGCCTTCCAGTGACACTCTAATCTCCTCGCCGCCCGTCCACGTGTCCTTGCCTCCGGCGCGGGTCTGCGGATGTGCCACCTCCGCCGTCAGTTGCAGTGGGTACTTGCCGTCGAGCAGGAGTCCGTCCTGCTGCAAAGCATCGTCTTGCGAGCAACCGGCAAGAAGCAGTGCCAGCCCTGACAGCCATGTCATTATCAATGATTTGTCCATCATATTATTTTTATTTATTCGTTTATTTGTGCCGCCGTGTTTACGCCTGACGCACGGCAGCGGCTTTCAGACACATTACATCTTCGCATCACCCAAATGGCTGCCACCGTCGTTCCAGTTTTCGATGGTGCTTCCGCTGAGGGTCAGTTCCGTCTTCTTTACCGTGATGGTGTAGGTGTAGGAGTAACCGGCCTCCAACGCGGGTTTAATCAAACCCTTGTTTGAGTAAGTCTGATTCTCTCCATCATTGGGTGAAATCTCGAAGTTCAGGAAGTCGGTGAGCGTCTGCGGCAGCAGAATCATGGTGAGGGTCATCACGCCCGTGCTGACATCGTAGTCCGACACGCACTTGTATGTGACAGTTTGTGTGGTAGGCGTGGGATACGTGGATTCTATCAGCATCCAGTCGTTCACGACAGTACCCGTGGCTGTGGCTGTTCCGGTCAGTACATCGAACGTCCCCTCATGAATCAGCCCGCCCAGCTTGTAGTTGGCGAACCGCAATACACTTGGTTCGGTGAATCCGTCGGCAGCCGATACCTGCACTTTCAGGATAAGGCGGGCCATCTTGTGCTTGAAGGAGCAGTCGCTGCCGCCTGCGGCGGTGTTGTCCGTGAAGCTGATGACCGGATTGCCTTTACTTCCCTTCGCGCCCGTGGCATAGATGTAGTCTATGGCTTCCTGCTTCGCCACCGTATGTTGGTTTTCCGTGTTTACCGTGATTTTCCCATTGTTGCCGGGCAGGGATGTCGCGTGACTTGTTTCATAAGGTGCATAGGCGGCGAAGGTAAACTCGCGTGAGGCATCCTCGAAGAAAATGCCATCTACGGCTGTTGTCGGGGCGAAGTCGGCGGAGGTTCCGGTACTTGCGGTCTGGTATTCCACGTTCTTGTACTTTTTGCCCATGGTCGTGAACTCTCCCGGTGCATCCACCGCCATCACGCCGATGTGGTCGGCATTCCACCGGTTGTCCACAGCGCGGGTTTTCGGCCCGCTCACGCCTGCCGTGATTCGTGCTTCCACCGGATTGTTTTGTACCTCGTCCTCTTGTGTACACGCAGCCAATAGCGTTGCTGCTACTGCAAGAATGAAAAATTTCATATTCATTGTCATAATATTGTTTTTTGATTAAAATATTTATCGTCAGTTAGCGTACCCATTGCCGCTTTCTACCTCGTTCCAGTCCGTGATGGTTGCGCCCGTCACCCCGGCCTCTACCGGTAGCAGCAGATTACCCGTAAGTTTTATCGATTTGGTGCCGTTGTTGAAGTCCCTCATGGCCTCGGTAAGGTCGCTCACTATCCGCTGCGTGTCACCGTTGTTGAAAATGATGTCTACCGTCAGCGTCTGTGCTTCCGTCGGGACGATGCCGAGCAGTCGGAAAAAGAGTGTGAACTTATTGCCGTCTTGCCTGAAAGCGTTTATTACTTGTGCCGCTGCACTCCGTTCGCCTGTTGCTATGTCCGCAACCGAAGCCACACCGGAGAGCGTTGCCGAAGCCGACTGTACACGGCTGTAGTCGCCTTCGGTGGCGGTCAGTTCGATGTCGAGTCTGCGTACCAATTGTTTCATCCGGGCCGTGACACGCAGCGTGTCATCCACCAAGACACTGATGTCTTGTACCGAAGCGAACAGATAACCCGGCGTGGGGTTGATGTGCTTGGCAGACGTGGCGTTCACCGAGGCGGTATTGTCGGTGACGGTAATTTGGTCCTGTTTATTGTATGCCGTCAAGGTGTATTTGCCGGGTGACAGGAGTCGGTTGAACACGTTTGTTTCTCCGCTCGCCTCCTGCTCCAGTCCGCCTATACGCAGGGTGTATGCTTGAGGGATGTCGGCCTCGCTGCTCCTATCGCTCCAATCTGCGGTAACGACTACCACTCCACTATCGGGATGCGGAGTATCATAAAGTTCGTCTTTCACACAAGAAGCGAATAATATGGCGGCCAGAACAGCCGTATATGTTATTAATATATGTCGGTTACTTTTCATTCTGTTTCCTCCCTTATTTAAAAGATGTTCCATACGAGTGACACACCGAGGTGGTTCACACCCCAATAATCCTTGTTTTCGCTTCCACGGCGCACGCGCACATTGTCGATGACCACGTACTTTTCATAATCGGCATAGGTACCCCCTATGCCCACGGAGAAGTCGAGAGAGAGGGCGCGGTTCAACTTAAGCATATAACCGCCGGTTAGTCCTCCGCCAATCAGGTCGCCCTGCTTGCCTGTCGCGGAGAGCTTGTAATTGAACTGTCCTGTCTTGAAAATGGCACCAAGGTAACCGTGTTTTTCTTTC
>UMLO01028836.1_pt1 | contig 28061 bp, 17 predicted proteins | sample 1966551 | NCBI WGS metagenome assembly UMLO01 (sample SAMEA4836201, study PRJEB28245) | human gut metagenome | biome: gut microbiome; material: fecal sample | place: Denmark | collected 2008
CACCAGCTCCGGCAGCGCAATGACCGCCGCCGCAATGGCCGCCGCGCCCAGCCCCCCGGCCAGCCCAAACCAGTGCAGCCCCGTGCCGCCCACAAACATCAGCACCGCGCCGATGGACAGGATCAGCAGCGTGCCGGACAGGTGCGGCTCCAGCAGCATGAGCACCGTGACGACCCCCAGAATCAACGCGAACGGCACAACGCCTGTGGAAAACGACTTCATCCTGTCGTGATTCAGTGAGATGATATGCGAGAACACCAGCACAATCGAGAATTTTGCGATTTCACTGGGCTGCAGCGTGCCCAGCCCCGGCAGCACGATCCACCGCTTGCAGCCGTTGTACTCCGGCATGAAAAGCACGATGGCAAGCAAAAGCAGCGAGATCCCCAGCATCGGCCAGGCCAGCCTGTGCCAAACATGGTAGTCCACCAGGCTGGCCGCGTACATAGCCAGCACGCCCAGCGCCGCAAACAGCAGCTGCGGGCGGATGTAGGTATAGGCGTCGCCGCGGCGGTAGAGCGCCACCGCGTACCCCGCGGAGAACAGCATGATGAGCCCGTAGCTCAACAGCAGCAGTAAGATCAGCAGAAACGGTATGTCGAATGTCGGCAGCGATGCCGCCCGCGCCCGAATCCTTTGTACAAGTGCAGCCATAACAAAGCCCCCTGCGCAGAGTGTACGCAGGGGGCGGCGGGTTTATGCTTTTGTCAGCGGTTCAAATCAAGGCTCAGCATCGTGTAGCCGTTGGCGCCGTTCTGGATGCTCTGGGCGCTGGCCTCATAGCAGGCCTGCAGGACCTCCATGTTGGGCTGGGGCGCGTCCGGGTCGGTGATGGTCCCGGTGGCAAGGGCCTCGTTATAATTCTCAATAACCTGGGCACAGATGCGGCGGCGATCCCGCAGCGGTGTCAGCAGGTTGGCCATCCACTGCTGGTACATGCCGTGGTAGTCGCTGCCGTGGTCAGCATACAGAAAGTAATATTCCTGCTCGACCTCCATGGGCGACGCCTGGCAACGGTAGAAATCCCCCAGTGCCGCGCGCTTTTTATCGGTGGAGTATTGCAGGATGTCCGACAGACCATTGGGGAAAAGCTCTGGGTGCCGAATCCATTTGGAGTACGGCTCCACCTGCACTTTTAGTGCATCAAAGACGGCCAGAAAATCCTCAAGCGCGATCTTCATCTCGCCCTTTTCCCATTTCTGGATCGTGCGCTTATCCCGGCCCAGGCGGTCTGCCAGTTCCCGCTGTGAAACACCCGCTGCCTCCCTCGCAGCGGTCATTGCTTCTGCCACACGGTATCGATATGCGAACATAACATCTTCTCTCCCCTCAAAACGCGATTCACCGCCGGAAAAACAGCAAAGCGGCGGTGCAAAATGCGCCGCCAAAATTTCCGGCACTGGTTGTGTACTTTGCACACCGGGGTATGCTATATTGTGAAGAGCGGCATCTATAAGTACACTAGCACTACCACAATTTTACTCCGGTTACCATTTTTTGTCAATATATTTTGTTATGTAGCATAGCAGGAGTGGGTGAAAATCGTGTATACCTATCGCGTTGTCTGTCAAAAGCTCTCCGCGCCCGAGCTCGGGCCCTACATTACCTACGGCATTCTGGCCGCGCGGGACCTCCGCGGCTGCCAGCAGGTCGTGCAGTTTATCTCCGACGTATCGTTGGATCGCGCCCTCGTCGAGGCCCTCGCACGCCGCTGCACCGCCGCCCAGCTCGACCCTTGCCACTTGCTGGACGTGGTCGAGGATGCCATCGGCGGGTAAAGCCTTCCGCCCCCAAAGGCTCCGACCAGGGGCGAGGTGCGCCCTTTTGCCGGGTGTCCTATAGCGCAAGGGACCCCTCTCACATACTGTTCCCGGCAAGCGCAGTCCTTGCCCGGGTGTGTTTGCCGTTCGACTTTTTATGCGGCCATCGTAACTTGCTTGTCAGCTCCTGCTCATACTCCGGCGTGTCAAAAAATCACATTCGTGGCCTATTGAATATCTAGGGCAACACCGCATAATTCCCGCCTTACGGCTTAAGCACCGCTCCGGCGGATCTCCGCGCCAAGAGCCGCCGCAAGCGGCGGTTGCGCTCCGAAGCGCCTCGCTGCGGCTCGGTGTGCGGCACGGCATCTGCGTTGCCAAAATGCTCGATAATACACAAAGTATTATCTGCGCTTTTGGCTTAGCAGCTGCCGCACCTCGCTCGCCGTATCGGCACTTAGAATTATGCGGTATTGCCCTAGGGGCGACCATTGGTCGCCCGCCAACTTGGCGCAGCAACGCCTTTTCCGGGTAAGTTTTTTCACAGGCAAACGGGCACGGGCGAGCAATGCTCGCCCCTACAAGAGTTTTTTGACAGTCTGCATACTCAGGGAAGATATAAGATTCCATCTTCAACTTGAACATTGGTGTGCCGCATAAGCTGACCCCTGCCCTTTTCGGCTCCGGATAAGGATAAAACCGCAAGCACACACACGACCAAATCCACGGACATTTCAGTTGAATTTGTGTTGTGTTTACGCTTTTTTGTGGCGATTTTTGCGCAATAGTTGCGCAAAAGCATCAGCAAAATTTTAACAAGTGCTTGGCGGTGTGTATAATAGTTGCCGAAAGCGCTTGTCATTGTGACGAATTCGACAAGTCGAAATTTTGCAATCTGCCAAAAATCACTTGCTTGAATGTAGTCGTATTGAAATTTTCATCCCAAAGTATTATACTGCTTTTTATAAAAAGGCACACAACAAACATACCGTCATACCGTGTCTTACTTTTCCCGACGTAAGCGCAAATGTTTGCACATCGGATCATATTCTCAAAAAAGACTGTAAATACAGCTCAGCTTGTGGAAAAAGTCCGTTTCCGGGCCAGATGTGCGCAGCGCATAAAATCGCGCCGAATGGCGCGCGTTCCCCCGATATATCGTAAGAACACACATGTATAGAAAAGGAGTCGAAGCAGATGACGAAGGCATTTTCTATCCTGCACCGTGCGGCGGCACTGCTTGTCGCCCTGTGCCTGCTGGTTGGTATGGCTCTGCCGGTTTATGCAGCTGAGGATGGGGCTTTATTTTTTGACGCAGGTTCGGAAACGATTCCGACAATTCCTGCTGCAAACACGTCAATCGAGGGTGTAGAATCTGCGCAAGAGCCTATTATATCCGACTTGGAAACGATTCCGGGTGAAGGAGATACCCCGCCCACTGCGAACGAGCCGGGAACAGAAGCGGGAAACACGGTAAACAATACAGCAGCGGTTCCGAACAATGACGGCAAAACCCAGGAAGCGGCAGAAAATCAGACTCCCGCCGCCGATACGGACACCGCCCCTGCCGACCCAGCCTTGACGAACAAAACCCCTGCGGACACTCCCGATACGGCTGCCGCGCCAAACCATGCCATCAACGCAGAGGAAACCACGGCGGCAAAAACCAACACAGAGCAAGATGTTCTTTTTGCTGACGGGGACAACCCCAACGAAGAAGATACTATGCTTGCGGATGATTTGCCTGACAACGATGACGCGAACACAGCTGATACGATAGCGGACACGAGTGTATCGACGGGCTTTATCCCGGCAACGACAACCATTTATTTTGCGGATGACGGCAGATACGATAGTACATATAACGGAAATTGCACCATGCGTTTCCTCGGGTTCACGGGTAACGGTAAAGAAGCCTACATAAACAAAGTCATGGTGGATACCGAAACCACAGAAACCGGCAAAGATGGGACAACCCACAAAATCTTCAGCATCACGCTGAATTCTGCGGACTATCCGGCGGGCGGGTTTTATCGAATCGCCTTCCAGTATTATGATGGCAGTAACAGTACTTGGCAAGAAGAAATCAACGCCTTTGGCAGGGATGATGGAGTCAATAATGACTACCTGACAGCGATTGACCTGCTTGCCGGCAAAAAGTTTGTTCGTGAAGGCATTACAATCTCAGATCAACAGGGCAAACATTTCAACCAAAATCAACACTACAACCCCTCCCAATGGACGCGCGTGGAGTACTATTACAAGGACACGCCGCTTTACTTCAAAAATGAAAGCGACGCCGCGCTTACCGACGTAACCGCAACATTTTACAAGCCGGAAAACGGAGCCCCGGCACAAACCGGCATCCAAACGATCGGCACGGTTGATGCGGGCAAACTTGCCGCGCAGCAGATCCTGATCCCCGACAATCAGTCGCGGTTTGTGCAATTTACTTGGGGTGAAAGTGGCCGAAGCGCCCTGTATGATTTCACCACGGACTACACCGAAAACCCCGAAACAGGTGTACAGAAACTGGACTTAACAACCGCAAATCGCTATGTCTGCAATGGTACTGATGGCACTTGGGAAAGTGCGGGCGGCGATTTGCTTACCGCGGGCAAAAAGATTTACTTTGACGCCACGCTGTCCGCGTACAGTTATGAGGGCGAATATTTACCGCAGTCCGCCATGGGCGACGGCGAAACCATGTACTGCTTCCTGACGGGTTCAGGCGGCGTCAAATCGCTGCAGATGACGCAGGAAACCGACCCCACAGCCGCCGACCGCAAGCTGTGGTCTTGCACAATTCCTGCGGGCACTTACACCGCAGTGCAATTCTCCGCAACGGATAACCAAAACACCCCCGCAAAAGACAACAAGACCAGAAAGTACAGCACAGCAGAAATCCCCCCAACCCTGCAAGAACCCTGCTTCTTTGCCGACGACGGCGACCCGTCGGCCTACACGGGCGGCGAAGGTGTCAACCGTGACGGTTACTGGGGCGAGAAAGCCTCTGTCCGCGATGCCGAAAGCGGCAAAAATACCACCGTTGTGGATATTGCAAGCGGCGAGTTCAAGCAAGAGCCAGGCACAAAGTACATCACAAGCACCCTGTACGATTACTACACCGACTACGAGCTGAACGGCCTGAACCGCGACACGTACCCGGACGGTAACACAAGTTCCCAGCGCGGGTACGTCACTTTTGAGCAGTTCAACCGCGCACTAAGCAGTGCTTACACGGCAAACAACAATGTCAAATACCCGCTTTATACCGGGCATTTCCAACCGTCAATAGGTGGTTGGGCCAACCCCTTTGCAACCGTTGCCGCAGGTATGAAGCTATACGGCTGGGACGGTAATACGAACAGCCCGGATTACAAAACGTTTATGGCCGTGAACAACTCGGCACTGGATGATAGTGGTAATGGAAACGACGATTACAACCGCACCTTCCAGGGCCTTGTGGAAAGCAAGACCTCTGACGGTACGGCAAACGGTCTGCCGCTGTTAAGAACCAAGAATTCCAACACAAATGCGTCGGTTGACCCACACTTTGACAAAGACTTCCTGCAAGGCAAAAACGCCTTTAACACCGTGCTGGGCAAGGTGTATGAGGATGTTTCCTTCCCTCTCAAGCAAAAAGCCGTTTTTGCGCAAGATCCGAACCGTCCGGACGATAACGACCCGGAGGGCAAAGCCAAATATTGGTACTATGACAGCAACGAAACCTCGCTGTACCTCAAACAGGGCAGCGCCCGCCAAAGCTACTATCTGGTGGGGGATGGCATAAACGAAGCCTCACATAACCGTGATGCCGGCAACAAAACGGATAATATGGGGTATGGTTTCTTCCCGTTTAACGAAGCAGTTACCGGCAGTGCCCCCCAATACAACTACGGCTTTGGCGCCAAGCTGCAATTTGACTTTACGCTTACAGAAAACGGCAAAGTGATTGTGCGGACAGATAGCAGCGGCAAGAACATTGAAGTTCCTATCAAGTTCTTCTTCTCCGGCGACGATGACGTGTGGGTCTACATTGACGGCGAGTTGGTGCTGGATGTCGGCGGCGCACACGGTAAAGCGTCCGGTCTGCTGGAATTTGGCGAAAACAACACCGTAACCCCCTACGTCAGCTCCAACAAGAACACCGACTCAAATGATACCATGGTCTACGAGGATTATGGGTCCGGCGAAACAGTCAAAACCGTCAAATATAACGGACAATCGATCACGTTCAATAAGAAGGGCACCACCAAAACCCTTGAAAACCAATCCACCCACACCCTGACCATGTACTACATGGAGCGCGGCATGTGGGAGTCTAACATGGCGCTGGCGTTCAACTTCCCCGACCATAACGAATTGCAGGTCGAAAAGCAGGTCGATGTTTCGGACGTGAACCCGCTGTTCCGAGACAGTTTCAAAAACCAGAAAATTTTCACCTTCAACATCCAAAATCTGGCCACCCACTACGAAGCAAAAGCAACTGATGAACCGGCAATCCAGACCGAGAAACTTCCGGACACTGCATACAGTTCGGCCACGGGACTATTAAGCTATGAGTCGTCCCTGCCGGAGGATGTAGGAACAGGCAGCGCCGTGCTGTGGTCATCGGATAAAAGTGACCCATCCAGCCTATACCGCGACCAGCGCCGCGGCACACTGACATGGGACAGCTCCATAAATATAAGTCCGTACAGCTACCTGACCTTTGATGTCTATGTGCAGGGCAGCCCGACCGATACCTGCGCCATGAGCAACCTGTATGTGGAACTTTGGGACACAAGCGGCAAGCAAATGGGCTGCCTTGGCAGCAAGGGGCTGCAAAGCAGCGATGTCTACGGCGCGGCGACCGCGCTGCACCCGGGAACGTGGTACACCGTACGGCTGATGTTGAACTCCCTGAAACAAGTCGAGAGTTTCGACAAAACGCAGCTAAAAAGCATAACGGTGGGCGATAACTATGCGCGCAGCATTTACCTGCGCAACTTTACATTCAGCAGTGCGCCGACCCTGCCGAAGCAAACAGGCTTTACCACCGCGCAGTACAACGTCCCCGACTATGGCTCTGCCGAAAGCGGTAAGTTGGAAAACGCGGCCTATGCGGTGTTTTCCTCCAATCTTGGCAACGGCGACGTTGTGGATGAAAACGGACGGTTCCTGCTGCAGGACGGTGAGACCGTTACCTTTAATGACCAGTTCCGCCGCGGCAGCTACATAGCCCTGCAAGAGCAGATCGACACCGAACTGTACGATACAACTTGGACGGTATACGAAAACGACGTACCTGTTACAAGTGTAAGCGGCAATAGTAACGTTGTTACGATGGGCGATGTTAGCACGTTGCAAAACGTCAGAGGCACCGCCCCAAACGATGGCCGAACGGAGCAAGTGGTTAATACAACCCTTGACGGATACAACACCAAGAACGAGTACACAGAGGCCCAAAAGCCGAACGCTGGCACGCTGGTTTTTCGCTCTTACAGCAGCTCGGCCGATGGTAACGAGCTGACCAAGCTGAAAGTGGTTTTCAACAACAAGGTCAAGACAGGCAAGCTGATTATACGCAAGGTCCCCGCCAAGGGCGAGACACTGGAAGGCAAGGAGTTTGCCTTTACCGTCCGATTCGGCGATGTTGGCGGCCAAAGCCTCGGCGACACAATCGAGCAGCAAACGTACACCTGCACGGTGAAACAACACGGTGACAAGTACTACGGCGAGATCGTGATCGACAAAATCCCTGTCGGCACACGGTTTGTTGTGTCAGAAAAAGAACAGCCGGGCACAAGCCTGAAATCGGTGTCTATCGATGGCGGCAAAGACTGCGCTGTTGCCGCGGACGGCGTAAAGGTGTACGGCGCCATTGCGGAGGGCGAAGCGAACGCTGCAACGGCAACGTTTGAAAATACCGCCCGCGAACTGATTGACATAACGGTCAAAAAAGAGTGGAAAACGCAGGACGGTAAGGCGGACATTCCGCAAGCCGACCTGCCCAACGCCATTTACCTGCAACTGCAGCGCACCGAAACGCCGGATGAAGCAGACAGCTGGCTGCCGGTTTCGGGGTATGAAAGCGTAGAGCTGAAAAAACCCGACGGTTACGAAGGCTGGACCAAACAGTTTACCGGGTTGGACAAGTACGATGCGAACAAGGCGGGGAATGACCATGTCGCTTACACCTACCGCGTGCTGGAACGCGCGACGGCAGATGGGAAATTTTACGGCGGCGCGGATGGCGATGTGATTGAGATCAACGGCAAGAAGTACAAGGTTCTCAATACCACCGTCACAGGCGATTCGGCCGACAAAACGCTGACCCTGACCAACCAACTGCAGGATGCCAAATATAACTTGGTCATCACAAAGCAGGATGCACAGGATGCCGGCATAAAGCTGGGCGGCGTGGAGTTCAAGCTGGAAAAGCCGGACGCTGTACCGAGTGAAACCAAAACAGGCAAAACCGCCGAGGAAACAGGCGAACTTACCTTTGCAGACCTGACCCCAGGCAGCTACCGCCTGACCGAGACCAAGACCGCCGAGGGCTACACCCTGCTGGCCGAGCCCATCGAATTTACGCTGACAGCGGACGGGCGATGCCTACGCGATGGCGCGGCGTTTGGAACGGTAACCCCAGATACCAGCGGCGTGTACAACATTGCCCTGACCATTTACAACCGCAAGGGCTTTACCCTGCCGCACACGGGCGCGGATGCACCCAGCCTGTGGCTGCTGATAGGTTTGCCCGCACTGGTGGCTGTGCTGCTGGTGCTGGTGTTCCGATACAATAAGAAAGGGGGCAAACATTCCTGAACCCCCTAAAAAAGCCCTCTACGCAAAACAACATAGAAAGAAAGAGGTATGCAACAAGATGAAACTAAAACGTTTATTTACCGCAGTCCTCAGCACCGCCCTGGCCCTGAGCCTTTGCGCCATGCCCGCCATGGCGGCTGACGGCTCGACGGCGGCGACGACAACGAGCACAAGCACGATTAACAAAGACCAGCTAGGCTCTATCACCATTCATAAGTACCTGATGGATGACATAAACGATGCACTGCCATCTACAAACGGCGAAGAAACGGACACTTTGCCTGATGGTGCACTACCTGCATCTGGTGTCGAATTTACTTTGTACAGGGTTATGGACAGCAAAGAGTTGATACAGTATTTTGATGGTGTCAGCAACGATACAGAAGTAAATGCGAATAGCTATTTTGTTAATGGCGATTATAGTCAAGATGTAACTGCTGCCGTTGCTAAGAAAAAGGTCGACAGTAAAGAAACAAACAAAGATGGGATCGTCACTTTTGAAGACCTCGAGTTGGGTTTGTACCTTGTAGTTGAATCCAAAAAGCCGGTGACTGTTACCGAGGCTGTCGAGCCGTTTCTGGTTTCTGTACCTATGACACGTATTGGTAAGGATGGAAAGACGATTCCCAATGAGTGGTTGTATGACATCCATGTCTATCCGAAAAACAGCACGAGCAAGGGTGATGTTAAGCTGAAAAAAATGGGTGCAGTCGGAGACAAAACGGATCCGAACCCCGTACCCGTGCAAGGCGTAAAATTCAAGCTGGAAATGCTGACCGCCGGTGCAGACGAAAACGTTGAAGCGAGTTGGAATTTGATTCCCTTCAATAAAACGGTAACTGAGTTCACTACGAACAATAATGGCGAAATTACAGCCGCAAATTTGATCCCTGGCAAATATCGTTTTACCGAAGTTGATTATGCGGAGGATGCCCCTAATAAGAGCTACATTATCAATAAGGACGATAAGTATGTTTTTGATGTAGACAAGAATGGCAAAGTCTCGAAGCCTGAAAATGCTAAAAACGTGACTGACTATGATGCGGTGGATAAGACGATTACTGTTTATAACTATCGTCCCGACGTAAATAAGCAGGTGAAAAGCCGTAGCGATAATGGATATGGTGATGCAGCTGACTATGATAAGGACGATACGATTACCTATAAGGTCGTTGTTGACGTACCTACCAACATTGTGAAGCTGCAGAAGTTTGTTCTGACGGATACTCCTATGAATTTGACGGATGATTCTGAGTCTGTCAAGGTTTATAAAGATGAAACCATGCAGAGCGAGGTTGCAGCCGGAAATATTTATAGCGTTGCGAAAACTGATAAAGGTTTTACAATTACCTTTACCCCTGCACAGATGGGCGCGTTTGCGGGCAAGAAACTTTATGTTTCGTATACAGCCAAACTGGACAAGGACGAGAGTGGCAACTTCGCGGGCAGCACGGCTGTTGACGGCAACTCCAACAAAATTGAGCTGACATATTCTAACAAGACAAAACTGACTAAAGAAGAAGCAAATACGCAGGATAATAAGACTGAAATCAAGGACGAGGCAGTCGTTTACTCCTTCCAGCTGAATGTTAAGAAAACGGATGGAACGAAAAACTTAGGCGCAGGTGTTATGTTTGACCTGTACAAGGAGAGCACGACCAGCGCTCAGGGCGCGCTTACCCCTGATGAAGCAAAGAAGTTGGGCTTTGAAAACACGGATACAACCGGATATGTTTGCGTTAAAAAAGATCTTGTAACGGATAATAATGGTCAAATCGTTTACAAGGGTCTGGCAAATGGCAACTACTGGCTGGTTGAGACCAAAACGCTTGAGGGGTACAATCTGCTGGCAAAACCTGTTGAGGTTAAGCTGAACATTAACTATAAAAAGACTTTGACAGAGAAGAAGACATACGTAAACGGCGTACTGGTTAAGAGCGACGTGAGCGCAACGGCAGAACCGTTTGATGGTACGACTATTACTGACAAAGAAGAAGGTAAGACTATTGGCGGAAGTGCTGTTACGGTTGTCAACCGCAAGGGCTTTACGCTGCCTGTCACCGGCGGTTTCGGTACGCTGCTGTTCAGCGGTATCGGTGTGCTGCTGGTTCTGGCGGGCGTCGGCGTTCTGTTCAGCCTGAAAAAGAAATCCAACCGTGCGTAATGCACACCATCCAAACACCCACAGCAAAATAAACGGGTAATCCATAGGGGAAGGGCCGGAAACGGTTCTTCCCCTATGGGCGGTTGTGGCAGTGCGTCACCCATTTACAGAAAGGCTCTTTGCAATGGAAACCACCGTCAAATTAAAACTTGGCTTTGCTGCGCTGATGATCGTCTCCGGCATCGGCGTGGCCATGTACCCCGTTGTCAGCAACGCGGTGGCACAGCGCCACGCAAGCTCGGTCATTGAAAGCTACAACGACACCGTGCAGTCGATGGACGCCGAGAAAATCGACGCCGCCAAGGAGGCTGCGCGCCGCTACAACCAACAGCTGAACAATGCCATTGACCGCGACGCGGCGGGCGAAGCGGACGACATCGGCACAAGCTATGTGGACATGCTGGACGTGGGCGAGAGCCTTGGCTACATTACCATACCCAAAATTGACGTAAACCTGCCCATTTATGAGGGCACAAGCGACGATGTGCTGGTAAAGGGCGTCGGACATCTGGAAGGCTCCAGCTATCCGCTAGGCGGCGCGGGCACCCACAGTGTGCTGACGGGGCACCGCGGTCTGGCCGAGGCGGTACTGTTTACCGACCTGGACAAGCTGGGCGAGGGCGACCGTTTTTACCTCCACATCATGGACGAGGTGCTGGCGTATCAGGTAGACCAGGTCAAGGTCGTGGAGCCGGAAAACACCGAGGATCTGGAAATTATCCCCGGCGGGGACTACTGCACGCTGGTCACCTGCACACCTTATGCCATCAACACCCACCGTATGCTTGTGCGCGGCGCCCGTGTGCCGTACACCGGAGAGGACGAGCAGCCCGACACGCCGCAGACCGTGCAGTACCAACAGCTGAATACCGGCAACGTGGTAAAGCGCATTGTGGACGCCTGGCCGTGGATCAGCGTGACGGGCAGTGTGGTTATCGGCGGCGAGGCGCTGCTGTTGCTGCTGCTGTTGCACCGCTGCAAAAAGCGCGAGGAGGAAGACTGATGAAACGCCTGTTTCTGCAAATTTTTGCATGGCTGGCAATTTTGCTGGGCGTTGGGCTGATGCTGCAGCCCACGGTCAGCCGATATCTGACGGAGCAGAAAAGCACAAAAACCGTGCAAAAATTTGTGCAGGCCGCCGAAGCTGCCGCCCCCGCCGCGCCTGAAACCTCCGCCGCCGAACCCGCGCGCGCCTACCCCGAACTGTACGACGCGTTTCTGGCCTACAACCAACAGCTTTTTGCCCAAGGCCAAAGCGGTCTGAAAGACCCCTTTGCCTACGAGACCCCCGCCTTTGACCTGACGGGCTACGGCTTGCCCGACGACGTTATCGCCGCGCTGTGGATACCGCGTCTGAATTTGGAACTGCCTGTTTATCTGGGGGCCAACGCGGCCAACATGGCCCGCGGCGGCGCGCTGCTGGGGCAGACCTCCATGCCGCTGGGCGGCGAAAACACCAACACCGTCATTGCCGCCCACCGCGGCTATTACGGCGCGGAAATGCTGCGCAACGTGCAGCAGATACAAATCGGCGACAAAATTACTATGACAACGCCGTGGGACACGCTGGTTTACCGCGTGTGCGAGCTGAAAATTATACAGCCGGACGACATAAACGCCGTGCTGATACAGCCTGGCCGCGACCTGCTTACCCTGACGACCTGCCACCCCTACACCCAAAACACCCAGCGCTACCTGGTGATAGCCGAGCGCGACCCCGACGCAGAGGCCGCCACCCATGCGGCAGACCTGGCCGAGTGTGACGAAACCTGGGACGCCGCACCGCGCCAAGTGACGGTGGAGGCCGACGGTACCTCCGCGCTGGAGGAAGTTACCCCCGAAAGTATCACTCCCCTGCCCCACGAGGGCGGCGGCGAAAACGCGGGCGGCGCGTACTCCAACTGGGTGATTTGGCTGGAAAACAACGCCCTGTGGGCGGGATGCCTGCTGATTGCCGCCGTGATCGGCTGTATGCTGATTTGGCGCAGGCATAGAAAGGATTGACCCATGCAGAATATCAACGAAAAGGCGCTGGCCGTTACAGCCGAGGTAAGCAAGGCGGTACTGGGCAAGCCGGAAGTCGTGCTGAAAATCATGATGGCGATACTGGCCCGCGGCCATGTGCTGATTGAGGATATCCCCGGCGTGGGCAAAACCACGCTGGCACAGGCGTTTGCCCGCGCTATGGACCTGACCCAAAACCGCGTGCAGTTTACCCCCGACGTTCTGCCGTCCGACATTGTGGGGTTCTCGCTGTACCAAAAGGAAACCGGCAAATTTGTGTACCACCCCGGCGCGGTGATGTGCAACCTGTTTTTGGCCGATGAAATCAACCGTACCAGCGCCCGCACCCAGTCCGCCTTGCTGGAAGTCATGGAGGAAAGCGCCGTCACGGTGGACGGCGTGACGCGCGTTCTGCCGCAGCCGTTTACCGTTTTTGCAACGGAAAACCCCGTCGGCTCGGTGGGTACGCAGATGCTGCCGGAATCCCAGCTGGATCGCTTTATGGTCTGCGTGGTCATGGGCTACCCCGATGCGGAGGCGGAAATGGAGATTTTGTCCCGCCAGCCGCGCCGCGCCCTGCTGGACCGTGTGCAGCCGGTGATGGACAAAAACGACCTGCTGGCTATGCAGCAGCAGGTAGACGAAGTATATATGAGCGATGAAATCAGACGGTATATCGTCGAACTATCCCGCGCGACGCGGCAGGACAGCCGCCTGATGCTGGGGCTTTCGCCCCGTGCGTCGCTGGCAGTGGCCGGTATGGCGCGCGCGGCGGCTTTTCTGGGCGGGCGCAATTATGTGGCCCCGCAGGATATTACCGCGATTTTTGCCGATGCGGCCCGCCACCGTCTGTGCCTGACCGAACAGGCCCGCACCGGCGGCGATACAGTGCAGAATATCCTTGACGATGTTCTGCACACCGTGCCGCGCCCTCGCCCGGAGAAACCGTTCCATGGCAGGTAAGGTGGGCTGCGCGCTGCTGCTGGCCGTGCTGTTTGCCGCGGCAGCGGTCAGCCGCACGTCGTTTGCGGTCTTTTTGGCGTCACTGGCGGTGCTGCTGGTAGGCTTTTTGGCGTGGTATGTCCGCACACTGCGCAGGGATGTGACGGTAACGCTGCAGCTGCCTGCCCGCCCCGTGCACCCCGACGAGGATTTTGCCGTACTGGTGAAACTGCACAACAACGGGCGGCGGCCCGTGCCGGAGCTGCGTGTCGTTTTGCAGGCTGTGGACGCCGAAAGCGGAACGGCCATTGAACTGCCCTGCGGCGCGATGCTGGCCCCGCATCAGTGTGCCGATTTGCGCGTGACCCTGCGCGCAGCAAAAAGCGGTCTGTGGCAGTTCCGTGTGCGGGAAGCCACCGTGCGCGACCTGTTGGGGCTGTTTGCCGCGCACTGCGCCGTGCCGCCCCAAAGCAGAGAACTGTGTGTGCTGCCCCCCGCCGAGGGCGAGGACGACGGCGCAGGCACAAAACCGCAGAACTGCGCCGAAAAAGTGACTGCGGCGGGCTGCGATTTGACCGACGGCGTTTATGATCTGCGCCCCTACCGTGCAGGCGATTCACCGAAGCTGATCCACTGGAAACTGACCGCCCGCGTGGGCGAGTTGACCGTGCGCGAGCCGTTGGGCGCAACCTACCGCGCTGACCCTGCGGGCAACGTTTTGGCAGAGGGGGCCGACGCGCCGCAGCAGTTGTTGCACTTTGGGCAGGCCGCCGTAAAGCGGCTGGGCAGATTGACCCGCCGCAAGGACACCGACCCCGCTACGGGGCTGGTATTTGTGGACCGTGTGCTGCTGCCCCGCACCAAGGCCGCTGCCCACCCCATGGCGGAAACGGCGGCGGATCTGCTGATTTCGGAGCTGCTGGCCTTGGGCTTGCTGACGGCACTGAACGGTGCGTTTGCACTGGCATTGCCGATTTGGGTATGGCTTGGCGTGGCGGCACTGTGTGCGGCGTGGCCGGCACTGCACCGCGTCCCGCTTTCCAAGGCGGGCCGTTACGGCGCGGCGCTGGCGCTGGCCGTGGGGTATCTGGTGCTGCTGTTTGCCGTGCAGCAGCCGTTTTTGGCCGGTGCGGCACAGTGCGCGGATGCCGTCAGGCTGTGCCTGAATACACGCTTCAACGCAAATTTTGTGGTGTCCACCTCGCCGGTTTCGGCGCAGATGGGCCTGTTTGCGCTGCTGACTGCAGTGCCGTTTACAATGTTTTTGGCCACGCTGACAGCCCGCCACACCGACGCGCTGTTGCTGGGGGCGGTGCTTCTGCCGATCGTGGCGTTCACGCTGTTGGCGGGGACGGGCCGTGCCGTTTTGGGCTGGCTGCTGCTTTTGCCGGGCTGGTTGGGAAGCTGTGCGGCGGCGCGGTCTCTGGTGCGCAAACGGCTGTGGCGCGGCAAGGGTTCCGCTGTCTATGCCGCCAACCTGCAGACCCACCGCATAAACCAAAGGCTGGCCGGTGTCGGCATGGCTGCCATTTGCGCGGTGCTGTTTTTGCCTGCCCTGGCACTGCGCCCCGTGCTGATGCTGCCCTTGAACGCGCTGCAGCCTGTGACCGACAAAGTCTGCGCGGCCGCACTGAGCGCGGCGATCGAGTGGCTGCCGAAAATCAGCGGCGGGGCACTGAATTTCCATGTCAGTGCTGCTGCGGGCGGCGTGGAGGACGGCAGCCTGACACGGGGCGACGGCCTGGCGCTGACGGGGCTGGAGGATATAATGGTCACGACCAACGCCAAACCGGAGGAGACCGTCTACCTGCGCGGGTTTATCGGCGTGGACTATGACGGCACAAGCTGGCAGGCAGGGAATGCCGCTGCCTTCGACAGTGCCGCAGCAAACTGGAAAACCGACGGCGACGGGCGGCTTGCCATTGCGAACCTGCCGTTTTTGCGCGCGGCATACAGCGGCGCACAGCCGCAGCAAATGACCGTACATCGTCTGCATGCAAACGATGCCTACACGTTTGCGCCGTACAACGCATATTTTAACGACTACTACACGCCGGACGGCGACGGAGCCATAGCGGGGCAGACCGTGCAGGACGATATGTTCTACTATTTTCCGCGCAAACAGGCAGAGGAACTGCTGGCGGCCCGTGACGATGATGACGCGGGGGTGCTGGACCGTCTGGAAAGCGCCTACGCCGGATATGTCCGTGCGCGCTGCCTGGATGTGCCCGACGGTGCCGGGTACGATGCCATAGACAAGGAACTGGCTGCGCTGGTGAAGGAGCGCAAACTCAGGGATGATGACATCGATGGCCGACGCGCACTGGTGCGCAGCTGGCTGAACGAGCACTGCCGTTACAGCGCGGACGCCGAGACACCCGACGACACCGACCCGCTGCTGTATTTCCTGAGCGAGAGCCACGCGGGCAGCAGCACACAGTTTGCCTCGGCAGCGGTGCTGCTGTGCCGCATGGTGGGGCTGCCCGCCCGATATGTGGTAGGCTACGCCGCACCGCAAAGTCTGTTTACCGCTGCGGGCGACGGCAGCTGCCGTGCCGTTTTGCAGGACGATAACGCCCACGCCTGGGCAGAGATTTACCTTTCCGGGCAGGGCTGGACGCCGCTGGAGGTCACCCCCGGTATGACAGCCGAACTGACCGAGGGTGAGCTTGCCGCCGATGCCGCACAGGCAGGGCAAAATGCCGCAGACAGTGATACACCCCTGCCCGCGCGGCAGGAGGCCGACTCCCCTGCCGAAACGCCGCAAAGCGTCCCGCTTTTGTGGGTGCTGCCTACGGTTTTGCTGCTGCTCGTCTTGGCCTTGGCACTTCTGCGCCGTGCAAGGCGCACACCTTTGCAGACCGTACAGGCAGAATTTTGTGCGCTCCATCGCAAGATGCGGCGCTGCGGGCTGGCGGCGGAGGTGTCCTCTGACGAAGCGGCATTTGCGGAATTTCTGCAAACGCATTGCCCGCAGACGGACCGCGAAACCGTGCAGCACCTGCTGGATGCCGTACAGGCGGCACAGTTTGCGCCCGATCCATGCACCTCTGAAACCGCGCATGAGGTACGCGCCCTGTGCCGCAAATTGCGCAAAAAAATGTGCAGACGAACGGTGTGAGGGCTGTGCAAGGGGAAGCTTTACGCAAGAAATAATTGACGATTCGGCAAAAAACGATTATGACAAAAGTAAATACATATCGGAGATGAAAAACTCATCGTAAATATAGTTGATGGGTATGGCATACGGGTAGCCGTCATCGCCGTTCACGGCAAGCACACCACGTCGACTGGACTTCAGCAACTGCTTTGCCATATCGATTGAGATTTCGTTTTTCTTTCTGCACATTTCTCTGAACATTCCGTTTTCTTTCCCTTTCCACCTCTGATGCCTGTGTTAGGCTTTGTTGTGCCGCATCTGGAATACGACACCATTATACGACAATTTGCGATAAAAAGAAATGCTGTGCTCTCCGAATTAGGAAGATACAGCATTGTTTTTATATGTAATGGCGTTTTAGCCTTGTTTGTTGTCTGGCCTTGACCGAGCGGCTGCTCTGGCATGGTCTAAGGCGCAGTGGGTAATCACGGGATGTTTCCCTGTGTTTGCTTCTTGATTACAAGGCTTATTATACCGGGGACTTGTGTGCATAGTTTTAAAGGGTTTTGAACGAACTTTAAACTTCCTTTGAAGTCTAAAACTTGGTCATGATTCTCAAACTTGAAATTTCAAGGGCTGAATCGTTCGAGAAATTTCAGGAAAACGGCTTTTTCTGAAATTTCTGGCACAAAAACACCCTGTCAGCTTTCACCAACAGGGTCTGAATCAATCATTTTTTCTTCGCTTTTGCGGCTTTTAAGATATCCGCAAGATTGTCACCATTGAGGACATCAGGGTAATCATCTTGAAACTCCAGCAAAATATCCTTGTTCTGCTTTTCATCTTCACGAATCTTTTCATAAAGACCCGTCAAATCAGAATTCTGATATACCGCTTCCATAAATGTCCTTGACGCATCGGGAAGCTTATCATAGCCGCCATAGAGTTCTGTTGCAGCTTTCTTTATTTGTCATTCTTTGTTGCAGACTGCTCTTCTGCCTCCAGCAAAGAGTCAACTGTTACATTCAATACTTTCGCAATCTTATAGAGCGTCCCTGCTGAGCATTTGTCCATTGATGCCTTGCCACTGCATATATCTGATATCGTTGCCTGCGCAACTCCACTTTCTTTGCTCAACTTATACCGGCTCATTTTTGCTTCACGAAGCAGATTATCAATAATCATGCATCATCAACTCCTTCCCTCTTATGTTATATCGGTACGCCGAAGTATAGTCAAGGGCTATTTCTGTTTCTTTTTCTGTTATTTCTGTTTTCTTTTTGCACTAATACTGTTCGCAATATTAGTGTTAGTGCCGCCCTATTTTGTTCACGAATGGACGGGCTAACCTGACGGAGCGCCGAATAAAGATGTCGCCAGCGCCGGAGTTGAGTGTCGCAGGTATCATTTTGAAAAAATCTCTGCTATTGGTGGGCAATTCAGCCGAATTGCGGTACTATTTTGATAATATGTACTCCCTGTAAAGCGAGGTGCGATTCTGCGTGTTGTTTTTGCTGATGAATAAAGATACCAAGTGGCTTTTGTTTGACTGCCATGAGGATGAGTTCGGCTTTGTGACCGGCAAAGGAATTGAATGGTATACCGAACTCCGACCCATCGGATATGATAACATTGGCGACTTTCTGGATGCACGCAAAGCACCTAAACACCGGAAACACATTGCAGAAATGCTGAAAAAGTATGGCTGCGAATCCATCGAGAATTTCCTAAAATCAACTCATGCGCTTTCTCTTAATGACACATTCTGGGTGAAAGAACCAGAAAGTCCTTTGTCGGGGAACGAAGTCTCCCTATATCGCAACGAGTTTGATAAATCGGTTTCTAACGCGGCTTTCGACGGTGTCGTTTCTTCAACCACGCTGGCTTCGGCGTCTCCCGAATTCGGAACGGACGGTGCGTATGCTAAGTGCTGGCAGAGGGAAGAAGGCACGACCTATCTCTACAAAAGCGGCAGTGACACCTACGAAATTGAACCATTGTCCGAATTTCTCGCCACCCAGGTGGCTGACATTCTTTGCCGAAACAACGTCAAGTACGAGCTCACTTTCTATCACGGGCGATTGGCGTCAAGATGCAAACTGTTTACCAGTGAGCAGTTTGGCTTAGCTAAGATGTCGACATTACCGATTTCTAACCGCCGAAATCCTGCCGCACTCCTAAAATTTGCTGAGCAATATGGTAGTGAATATCTCATGCGCAGAATGTTCGTATTGGACGCGCTTATTCTCAACATCGACCGCCACTTAGGAAATGTCGGCTTTCTTTTTGATAATAACTCGATGCGAATTGAGGGAATGGCTCCCGTGTACGACAACAACCGCAGTCTGCTGTTCCAATTTGACACGGAAACACTCGAAAAGAACACGGAATGGTGCATATCGAAGTGTGAGCCAAGGATCGGTGGAGATTTCATCAGGACGGCTCAGGCAATGCTTACCGATGAGTTGCGTTCGGAACTAAAGAACATGGCTGGTTTTAGATTCCGGGAGCCGAAAGACATCGAAGTCACTAAGGGTCGACTGGAAGCGTTGAGCAAAATCCTGAACCTGCAGTTGAACAAAATCCTGCTATGATTTGTCAAAGAGGAAAAGGTCACTTACACTGAATCCACATATAAGGCCGTTCAAGTTTTTCCTCTTCTCGGCCACATCGGGGACGCTCCTGTTCACTGGCATGAAGAGACTTCTTCTTGCGGCGGTATCCTGCTTTCTGAAGAAAACGCCAGACTGTATCAATGCTGACAGGCAAATTCAACGCTTCAATGATCTCCAGACATGTGGCATCCGGCTGTTTCTCCAGAAGTGAAAGGATATGCTGATGATCTGCATCTGACGATTTGGGCTGCTTTCCACGGAAATTCATCTGAGTTTCGTAGCTTCCTGTTTCGTTCCGACGCTTCAGCAAACGATAGATCGAACAGGTGTTTACAGAAAAGCTCTTCGCCAGTTAACTTTACGCTGATACCCTTTGATTGCTCCCTTACGGGGGCTGGCCTTTCTGTGCCCTTTTTTCAGGGATGCTTACGGTAGGTTGTTTCAACCTTTCCATTCTTTTGTTAAATTGGAAATTTTCCGTTTTGCTTAAAGTTACAGGAGTTTGTTTGTAAATAATCATGAAAATTTCACATTGCTATTGACGTTTGTTCTAAAATGGCATATGATAGAGACACTGAAACAAATATTCCGAAAAGCTCAAGCATTAAGAAACAATAGTTCTTTAAGCGTAGCCAGAATCCATCACTCGAAACACTGCCGCTGCGGCAGGAGAATTCGCACGGCATTATTTAAAAGGAGGAAATTACATGAAAAAATCAGTCAGCCGTACCGTGGCAATGGCCTTGGCAGCTTGCATGACAGTTGGCACACTGGCAGCCTGCGGCAGCAGCAGTTCCAGTTCCCCCGCTGAAAGCACATCCGCCAGCTCCGCTGCCACTTCGACCGAGTCCGGCACGCCGGATTATTCCAGCGAGGATCCCCTCAACATCCGCATCTACCTGTCGGATAACGCCACCCTCCCTTATAAAGAGGATTGGCTGACCTTCACCGAAGTGCAGAAGCGCTGCAATGTCAACCTTGACGTTGAGGCAATTCCCATTGCCGATTACTCCACAAAGGTTTCTCTCGCCCTGAACACCGGCGAGAATGTACCCGATGTCATTCTCTACCAGACCACAACAGGTGAGAATGCATCTCTGGCCTTGAACGGCGCTCTCGTTCCCATCAGCGATTACAGTGATTGGACACCCAACTTCAACGCCCGCGTAGAGGAAATGGGTCTGCAGGACGATGTCAATCAGCTGAACCTGCAGGACGGTAAGCGCTACTATATGCCCTCCCTGACGGACAAGAGCTTCTATGACGGCGGTCTCATCCTGCGTGAGGATTACCTTGAGGAGAAGGGCTTCGATGCTCCCAAGACCTTCGATGACCTGTACGAAATCCTGAAGGCCTACAAGCAAGACCATCCGGATTCCTACCCGCTGACCATCCTTGCCGGTCCCCGCGTTCTGTTCCGCATGACGATGCCCTCCTATGGTATCAGCGTTGGTAAGAATAGTGCTGACGGTTCTTATGTCCTGAGCTATGATTACGCAAACAAAGAACACTTTGCTGGTGCGATTGATGACAAGGCTAAGCAGTACTTCGCTTTCCTGAGCAAGCTGTATGCTGAAGGTCTGCTCGACCCCGAGATGGCAGATCCCATCGATGGCGACAAGTGGAGTCAGAAAATGGCTACCGGCGCTTCGATGGCGACCTACGCTTACTACGACCAAATCGGCGGTGTTGAGGCTGCCACTGAGATCGATGGCTTCAAGCTACAGATGTATGCTCCGCTGGAAGGCCCTGGAGGCGCACATCACCAGCCCAAGAGCCGTACCGGTTCCGGCATCATGTTCCCTGCAAAGACCGCTGAGCGCGATGATTTCGAGCGTATTGTCCGTACCATCGATGAGATGTTCTACTCTGAGGAAAACGCAAAGCTGTGGTGCCTTGGTGTTGAGGGCGAGACCTACACCATGGACGGCGACAAGATCGTCTACTCTGATGAGATCGTCAACAGTGCTGACGGCATCTACAAGTCCATGCAGCTCAAGTACGGCTGTGGCTCAGATGTTACCCAGATGGTCTGGATCAACGCACGTGAGATGTCCAAGTACGATGAGAACTACGCCAAGATCAACTCTGAGGTTGCCGCTATGCCCGATGCCATCCAGCCTGTGCCCCCGACGCCGCAGTTTGATGACCTGACTGCTGAGGACGCCGCCAGCCTGCGCACCCCGCTTGGCGACACCTTCGAGGTTTGGGCCGATGCCTTCATCACAGGCAAGAAGAGCACCGACACCGATTGGGATGCCTATGTTGCTGAGATGAAGAACCTGAGTATCGACGAATACCTGCAGATGTACAACGATAACAAGTAAAAATCCGTACTGATCCTCAGCAGGGGGCAGATCCAAGGGAGGATATGCCCCCTGCTTTTATTGTAAAAGGAGCGCAATCCATGGGTAAGTCAAAACCAAAGCTTACGCCGGCCGAGAAGGCCAAGCGTCGTTCACACACCCTAAAACACATAAAAAAATACAGCGCACTGTATGCCATGATGATTCTGCCGGTACTGTATTTCATCATTTTCAAGTATGTGCCTATGGTTGGCAACATTCTGGCTTTCCGGCGCTACCGTCCCGGTCAAGGCATGTTCGGCACCGAGTGGACTCTGCGCTACTTTGAACGCTTCTTAAAGGACCCCGCGTTCTGGCGCGCCTTCCGCAACACGCTGGTTGTCTCGCTGGAAAATCTGGCCATCAACTTCCCGCTGCCTATCATCTTCGCTATCCTGCTGAACGAAGTTCGCAGCAAATACTTGAAAAAGATCGTGCAAACGATTTCTTATATGCCCCGCTTCATCTCAACTGTCGTTGTCATCGCCATCATGAACGAGATCCTCTCCCCCAGCACGGGTCTTTTGAACAACTTCCTGCACAACGTTTTCGGCATGACACCCGTCTACTTCATGAATGAATCCAGCTGGTTCCGCCCGCTGTACATCCTTTCGGAGTCCTGGCAGTACACCGGCTGGACGGCTATCATCTATCTGGCCGCCATCACCAGTATCAGCAGCGATTTGTACGAAGCTGCCGAGATGGACGGTGCGACCCGCATCCAGCAGATATTCCATGTGACGATCCCCTCTATCATGCCGACGATCATGGTCATGCTGATTATGAACGTTGGCCGTATGCTCAGCATCGGATATGAGAAGGTCCTGCTGATGTACACGCCCTCCAACTCCGGCGTCAGTGACATCATCGACACCCTTGTTTACCGCACTGGTCTGCAAAATCAGAATTACTCCTACGCAACGGCCATCGGTCTGTTCGGCGGCATTATCGGTCTGATTCTGGTCTCCGGCTCCAACGCGATCAGTAGAAAATTGACGGACGAGAGCTTGTATTAAGAAAGGCAGCAAAATGAGTAGATACTATAAAACAACAGAAAACCGCGTTTTTGACGGCGTTGTGAACCTCGTCATGATCCTTACGCTGCTGATTTGTTTCCTGCCCTTTGTGTATATGGCAGCGCTGTCTTTCTCCAGCTCGAAAGCAATCATCAACAATCAGGTTTCTTTCTGGCCGGTGGGCTTCAATCTGGACGCTTACAAGCAGATCTTCACCTACCCGAACTTCTTCCAGGCCTACGGCAATACATTCTTCTACACGATCTGCGGCACAGCCATAGCCATGCTGATGACCATCATGTTCGCCTATCCCCTTTCCAAAGATTACCTGCTGGGCCACAAATTTTTTATGAAACTTGTTGTTATCTCGATGTTTTTTGCTGGCGGCATGATTCCCAACTACCTGCTTGTTTCCTCGTTGCATCTGACTGGCACCCGCTGGGCCATGCTGTTGCCATTCTGCATCAGTCAGTTCAACCTCATCATCATGGTCAACGCCTTTAAAGGACTGCCCCATGAGCTGGAGGAGGCGGCCCTCATTGATGGCCTTGGCTACTGGGGCATCCTGCGCCGCATCGTTGTGCCGTTGTCTACGGCGGCCATCGCTACGGTGGGTCTGTACTACGCGGTCTTCTTCTGGAACGACTGGTTCAACTCTCTGATATACCTCAACAAAGATCAGTATCCCGTCATGCTGTTCCTGCGCAACATCGTCAACGGTACGGCCATGGTGGGTGATGGCGCAGGCTCGGCAGACAAGACGTCTTTGGGCATCGCCATCAAGTCGGCTGTCATCATCGTCTCAACGCTGCCCATCATCATTCTATATCCTTTCCTGCAAAAATACTTTGTCAAAGGCCTTACTGTCGGCGGCGTTAAGGGCTAAGGCAATACCGCATAATTCTAGGTGCCGCAGCCGCCGGAGGGTGCTTAAAGCCATTAGGCGGGAATTGTGCGGTGCTGTCCCAGGATAAGCTGACAGAGGCAATCCCTGCCGAATGTGAGGAAACGTTTATGGTAAAACTTGATTCAATTTCTACCGAGCAGCGAAACCCCGCTACCAGCCATATTGACGAGGTCTCAACGCTTGAAATCGTCCGCCTGATGAATCAGGAGGACAAAAAGGTCGCCCTTGCGGTCGAGGCGGAGCTGCCACAGATCGCCAAGGCCGTTGATGTAATCTACACCGCACTGCAAAGCGGCGGGCGGCTGATTTATTGCGGCTGCGGCACGTCCGGGCGGTTGGGCGTGCTGGACGCTGCTGAGTGTCTGCCCACTTTCGGTGCCGGGCGCGACATGGTGGACGCCGTCATTGCGGGCGGTCAAAGTGCCATGCTTGTGCCGGTCGAAGGGGCGGAGGATAACCGCGACCTTGGTCGCGAGGATTTGGAAAAACTGCATTTCTCCGGCAAGGATGTGCTGTGTGGCATTGCAGCCAGCGGGCGCACTCCCTATGTGCTGGGGGCAATAGCCTACGCCAAAAGCCTTGGCTCGGCGACTATCAGCGTGACCTGCTGCCCCGGCAGCGAGGTGGACACGAGCGCTGACATTGGCATCTCCCCCAGCCCCGGGCCGGAGGTCGTCACCGGTTCCACACGGTTGAAAAGCGGTACAGCGCAAAAAATGGTGCTGAATATGCTTTCCACCGCCACCATGATCAAGCTTGGCAAGGTTTACGGCAACCTGATGGTAGATGTACGCGCCAGCAATGAAAAGCTAGTGGAACGCTGCGTGCGCATCGTGCGTACCGCCACAGGCGCTGACACCGCCGCTGCCTGCGCTGCCTTGGAGCAGTGCAATTACAGCGCCAAGACCGCAATTCTGATGATCCTGCGCGGTATTGACGCCCCCGCTGCGGAAGCACGACTTGCTCAGACCCAAGGTCGGATCGCTGAAGCGTTAAGGATAAACTGACCTATCTGCAACGGAATTTACCTGCCATGAAAATTTTTACAAAAAGGCTTTTGACCGGGCGCACATTCCTGACGGATAAAACTGTAACCGTCGAAAATGGTCGGATCACTGCCATTGCCGGCGGCGGTCCGGCTGATTTTGCAGTGGATATTCTTACCCCCGGTCTTGTGGATCTGCATTGCCACGGCGGGCAGGGCTTTGATCCCGAGCAGGTCGCGCACCCACTTCCCGATTTTCTTGCGGCGATGCTGCGCTGCGGCGTAACCGAGGTGCTGCTTACCTTGGGCGCGGAATCGCTGCCCGTCATGCGCCGAGCGTTGGGTGTTGTAAAGGACGCCATGCAAAAGCAGGCTGCCGGTCAGTTGCCCGGAACGCGCATTATCGGCGTGCATCTGGAAGGCCCGTTTTTAAGCCCGGTCCGCCCGGGGGCAATGCCACCTGCTGCGCTGCGTATCCCATCCTCTGCCGCCTATCGAGAGCTGACCCAGGGGTATGAGGATATCATCCGCCAGATCACTCTTGCGCCGGAACTGCCACAGGCCATCACGCTGGGGCAGTCGCAGGCAGCTCACGGAGTGCGCGTGCAGGCCGGACACACGGATGCGGATTTTTCCACCGCGCGGCGAGCTTTTGACGCAGGCTTTACAGGGCTGTGCCACACATTCAACGCTTGCAGGCCGCTGCACCATCGCGATCCCGGCGTTGTGGCTGCTGCGTTGCTGGACGACCGTGTTACCACCGAGTGCATCTGCGACCTTGTCCATCTACACCCCGGAACATTGCAGCTGATTTATAAGATAAAAGGCGCGGATCGGATGATCGCCGTATCGGACAGTGTGGCCACCCACGGCCTGTGCGATGGGCGTTATACCTTCAATGGGCAGGGCTACATCGTGCAAAACGGCGTCAGTCGCTGCGTAGATGGAACGCTGGATGGCGGAGGTGTTTATCTGGATGGCGCGGTGCGCAATCTGCAATCCGTTGGCATCCCTGCCGCCGAGGCCTGCCGCATGGCATCCACCCTGCCCGCTGCCTGCCTTGGACTGCGCCGCGAACTTACCCCCGGCTGCCTTGCCGATTGTGTCGCATGGAGCGACGACTGGCGGGTACAGTATGTCTGGCAAGGCGGTCAGCTGGCTGTCAGCAACATTTGAGATTGTGAGGAAACTGCCATGAAAATTGCCGGCATCGACCTTGGCGGAACCACGATCAAATTTGGAATTTTCGACGATGATTTGCGAATATTGCACAAGTGGAGCTGTCCAACCCCCGCAAAAGCCTCCGATGCAGCCGCACGGATGGCTGCTGAAATTTCCCCTTTCGGCCCCGATGTCGTCGGTATTAGCGCAGCGGGCACGGTGGCGGGCGGCCTTGTGACGGCCAACAACCTCAGCTGGACAGATGAGCCGTTGGCCGCACTTGTACACGAGGCAGTGGGTCTGCCCACAACGATTATCAATGATGGCCACGCTGCCCTGCAGGCCGAGTTGCACGGCGGCGCACTGCAAGGCGTGCAGACAGGGCTTTTATTGACGCTGGGCACGGGCATCGGCGGCGGTATTGTGCTGAACGGTCAGTGCTGGCTCAGCCCCACCGGTCTTGCGCCCGAGTTGGGTCACACTATCACCCACGCCGATGGGCTGACCTGCTCCTGCGGACAGTGCGGCTGCTATGAAAAATACGCTTCGGCCACTGCGCTGCGTCGGATGGCAGACGGAGAAGAACCGGTAGAGTTGATTGACCGCGCTAAGCGCGGTGACGCTGACGCCAAGGGCATTTTTGCCCGCTATGTACGGGAAGTCTGCATCGGTATCGTATCGTTGAATTCGATTTTTGCGCCTGAGGTCGTTGTCCTCGGCGGCGGCATCAGCGGCGCGGGGAATTTTCTTTTGGAGGCCTGCCGCAACGCGCTGCTGCCACTGCATCCCACCACCATACCCATGCTGCGCCTTGCCAGGTTTGGTAACACTGCCGGCATTATCGGGGCTGCGCAAGCAGCTGTGCTGTCGGCTGTATGAATCTGCCTGAGAGGGGGATTGCCCCTCCCCTACACCACCACGGAGGTAGACCATGCCCACAAAAATTGACGCTATCCTCTCCCGCATGACGATCGACGAAAAGCTGGGTCAGATGATACTTGCAAGTATCGAAGTTTCGCAAATGAACGATGCCACACGTGAATTCCTGTGCGCAAACCATATCGGAAATGTTATTCTGTTTGGCAAAAACTGCGCAGGGCGGGAAAATTTAGCCCGGCTCAACACCGAAATCCAAGCAGCCATTCAAGCTGCCACCGGTCTGCCAGCGCTTATCGCTATTGATCAGGAGGGTGGCTGCGTGACCCGGCTGCGCAGCGAGGCCACCGTATTCCCCAGTGCGATGGTCGTAGCCCGCACCGGCGATGCTGACAATGCCTATCGAGTTGGCCGGATCATGGGCGATGAACTGCGGGCGCTGGGCATCAATCTTGACCTTGCGCCGGTGCTGGACACATTGACTGGCTCGGCTGAGCGCCGATACTACGGTACGACAACCAACGATGCTGCGCAGTACGGCTGTGCCATGGCTCGCGGTCTGCGTGATGCTGGGGTCTTAGCCTGTGGCAAGCATTTTCCCGGGCACGAGCAGACCGGACTGGACACTCATTTCGGCTTTGTGGTGGACGATACGCCCTCCGATCTGCTGATGCGCTGTATGACGCCTTTTCGCCGCGCTATGGCGGAGGAACTGGCCAGCGTGATGATCGCCCACGTATGCTATCCTGCGCTGGACGCATCGGGCATGCCTGCGTCATTGTCCAAACCTATCATCACCAACACGCTGCGGGGCAAGCTGAGCTTTAATGGCCTTGTTATCAGTGATGGACTTCAAATGCACGCCATCGTGGACCGCTACGGCGCACCGCGGGGGGCGGTGCTGGCGGCGCTGGCCGGATGCGACCTGCTTATTACCGGCAACGGCGGTGACAATGCCGACCCCAATGGCCGCGATGTGCAAACACCCTGCATCGGGGCACTGCGGGCTGCGGTGGAAGATGGCACATTGCCGATGCAAGTCGTGGACGCAGCCGTGCGGCGCATTTTGGCCTGCAAGCTGGCGTTGGACTGGACCATGCCGGATCCCGAAATCGCCGTGCAGGATTGGTCCGAACACGCCGCTTTTGCCGATGCGCTGGCCGACACCGGTGTCGAGGTTTGCGACCCGCAAGGTCTGCTGCCGCTGCCGGAGGGGTCGCTGTTCATCGCGCGGGCGTCCGGCACAGGCATCGGCGTAACCGAGGGTGACCGCATCACCGAGAGCTTTGCCCCGCTGGCCGCGCGGCTGCTGCACGGTCACAGCGCCATGTACCACACGGTGGACGAGCTGCCCGCACTGGCGGATGCCTGCA
>UMLO01029810.1_pt1 | contig 27469 bp, 19 predicted proteins | sample 1966551 | NCBI WGS metagenome assembly UMLO01 (sample SAMEA4836201, study PRJEB28245) | human gut metagenome | biome: gut microbiome; material: fecal sample | place: Denmark | collected 2008
AAAAACAATCACCAAGTATGGTGCTGTGATGATCGACAACTCCAGTGCATTCCGTATGGATGCCGATGTACCTTTGGTTGTGCCTGAAGTAAATGCCGAAGATGCATTGGAACGTCCGCGTGGCGTTATTGCCAACCCGAATTGTACGACTATCCAGATGGTAGTTGCACTGAAAGCCATCGAAAAGCTTTCTCATATAAAAACCGTGCACGTGTCTACCTATCAGGCAGCAAGCGGTGCGGGTGCTGCTGCGATGGACGAATTGTACGAACAATATCGCCAGGTATTGGCAAACGAGCCTGTGACTGTAGAGAAATTTGCCTATCAGTTGGCTTTCAACCTGATTCCGCAGATTGACGTATTTACAGAAAACGGTTATACGAAAGAAGAAATGAAGATGTATAATGAAACACGTAAGATCATGCATTCTGACGTAAAGGTTAGTGCAACTTGTGTACGTGTTCCTGCATTACGTGCTCACTCGGAAAGTATCTGGGTAGAAACAGAACGTCCGATTTCCGTAGAGGAAGCTCGTGAAGCATTCGCTAACGGTGAAGGGCTGGTTCTTCAGGACAATCCGGCAGAAAAAGAATACCCGATGCCGCTGTTCCTGGCAGGTAAAGATCCGGTATACGTAGGCCGTATCCGCAAAGACCTGACAAACGAAAACGGATTGACTTTCTGGATTGTAGGTGACCAGATCAAGAAAGGCGCTGCCCTGAATGCTGTTCAGATTGCCGAATATCTGATTAAAGTAAAAAATATCTAATACAATAGACTGGATATAATATCCGGTCAATGACAGATAAGCCAAATAAATCAACCGGCTTGCAATGTGATAGTGATCGCAATGCAAGCCGGTTTTTTATTTTCTAAATTACCTATTAAAGAAAAGGTACCTATTATTAGGTAAAATATCCCCAGTTGCAGGTATTAAGATTTGTGAAAATAACTATTTATAGTGATTGATATAAACTTGGTTTTTATCGAATTTTGCACAAAACTTATCTATGAAATATTGTCTTTTTAACATAGCATTCTGGGGGCTGCTATTTTTCAATTTATTTGAGGCCGCAGCTAATTCAAACATCTATACAATCTCGGGACGTGTGACCGAGCCCAAAACGAATTCCCCCTTGCCCGGTGCTTCCATTCTCATTAAAGGCACCTATTTATGGGCTGTATCCAATCAGAAAGGCGAATTCACGATACAAGGAGTGCAGGAGGGAAAATATAATCTGGAAGTTTCTTTTCTGGGTTATGTACCGGCAACAATTCCGGTAAATGTGCACAGTAATATCAAAAACCTACATATAGAACTCAAAGAAAACACGCTTGCACTGGATGATGTAGTCGTTACTGCACAAGCGCCCAAGAATGAGTTAAACACTACGCTCACTATCGGTAATAATGCGCTGGAACATTTGCAGGTATCCAACGTGAGCGATATCTCCGCTCTTCTTCCGGGAGGAAAAACAAAAGTGCCGGATCTTACCACTAATAATATCTTCTCATTGCGCGACGGAGGGTCGACAGCCGGTAATGCAGCCTTTGGGACAGCCGTTGAAGTGGATGGGGTACGTATCGGCAATAATGGCTCATTTGGAAATATGAACGGAGCAGATACCCGTAATATCACCGTGGCGGATATTGAATCGGTTGAAGTCATCACCGGAGTACCTTCGGCTGAATACGGGGATTTGAATAGCGGAATGGTCAAGATTCACACCCGGAAAGGGAAAACACCCTGGAACATATTATTGTCCATCAATCCCCGCACCGAACAGGTTTCCTTCTCCAAAGGATTGGATTTAGGAAACGACAAAGGCGTTATCAACATAAACGGAGAATGGACAAAGGCTACCCAAAAGTTGGTATCTCCCTATTCGTCTTATACAAGAAGGGGATTCTCTGCCGGATATAGCAACACTTTCAGCAAAGTGTTCAGATTCGATATCGGTGTTACAGGTAATATCGGAGGAATGAATACCAAAGATGACCCGGATGCCTATTCGGGAGAATATAACAAAGTGAGGGATAACGTATTCCGGGCAAACACTTCACTGGCCTGGCTGCTCAATAAATCGTGGGTCACCAACCTCAAGTTCGACGCATCGGTATACTACAATGACAATAACTCCCATGCACATACTTTCTATTCGTATGCATCGGAACAGCCGGCTGTTCATGCCACGCAAGAAGGATATTTTATGGCAAGCAAACTGCCATATACCTACTTCGCAGATCAGATCATCGACTCCAAAGAACTGGATTATGCCGCATCGTTAAAGTATGAATGGAACAGACGGTTCAAGACTGTAAACAGCAACCTGAAAGCGGGTGTTCAGTGGAAAGCAACAGGGAATGTGGGTGAAGGAGAATATTACAAAGACCCTTCACTGGCTCCGAACGGTTATCGCCCCCGCCCTTACACCGCTTATCCATATATGCATAACGTTTCGCTTTATGCCGAAGAAAGTCTGTCGTTACCAGTGGGAAACACCCTGCTTAGACTGATGGCGGGAGTGCGTTGGGAACATTTGTTTATCAAGGGAACGAACTATAAAAACCTGAATACTCTTTCACCACGTTTCAATGCCAGATGGCAGTTGAACGAACATATCGCTATCCGTGGCGGTTGGGGAATCACTGAAAAGCTTCCCTCTTTCTATACCTTGTACCCCAAACAGGAATACCGGGACATACAGACATTCGGTTTTTCCTATAATAACAATGAATCATCTTATATCTATTACAGCCAGCCCTACACATTACTGCACAATGAGAATCTACGCTGGCAACGGAATCAGAATTCGGAATTGGGCATTGACGTCCATATAGCCCGGACCAGGATTTCGCTAGTCGGTTATTTCAACCGTACCAAGTTACCGTATAAATACACGAGTTCCTATAACCCGTTCTCTTACGATGTTCTCCAATTACCGGAGGGATTCACTATGCCGACTAATCCGCAAATCAATGTGGATAATCAGACGGGAATGGTGTACATACGTGACAATGCATCGAGCTACTGGACTCCTATGGATGTAAAGGTGACCGACCAGACTTTTGTCAAGTCAACCTCTCCCGATAATGGAATGGACGTCATTCGCCGTGGAGCGGAAATGATTGTTGATTTCCCGGAAATAACTCCTATCCGTACGCAATTCCGGTTAGATGCCTCCTATGCTTATACTAAATATATCGACAATTCTTTGTCCTATTATTATCAGAACGGATGGTCGCACACCAGTCTTGCCAACCGCTCCTACCAATATGTAGGTATCTATGCCAATGGCGACAACTTATCGACGACTGCCAACGGTAAACGTACCCACTCATTGGATGCCAATATCACAGCCATCACCCGTATTCCGAAAGCCAGACTGATTATTTCATGCAGACTGGAGGCTTCGCTTGTGAAGCGTTCGCAGAATATCTCCGAATATAAGGGAAAAGAATACGCGTTCAACGTAAGTGAAAGCAGCAATGCCCAAACGGGTGGAAGCATTTATAACGGTGACTCTTATACGGCTATCTGGCCGGTGGCATATCTCGACCTGAACAATGAGATGCATCCTTTCACGTCAGCCGAAGCCGAGAATCCGGAATTCTCTTATCTGATACGCAAATCGGGCAATGCCTACACATTTGCAGCGGATGGATATGATCCTTATTTCTCCGCCAATATCAACATAACCAAAGAGATTGGCGACCATGTGTCTCTTTCTCTCAACGCTATCAATTTCACCAATTCACGGCCGTATGTAAAATCTCATGCAACCGGTGTGAGCGCGCTCTTTACCCCGGATTTCTATTATGGACTTACTTGCCGTATTAAATTTTAAAGATATGAAGCAGTCTATCTACATATTATTACTAACAGTGACCGGGATCTTTGCAGGATGCACGGATCTTGATAAAGAGAATCCGTACGACGATCAGTTGCACAGCCTGCAAGTGACTGCCGTATACCCGGATGGATACTCGGAATATCTCCGGGAAGGAGTGACCGTAAAGATTGAAGATGTCGATCGTGGAAATTCTTACAAGGCTAAAACCGACAAGAACGGAGTGGCGCAATTCTCTCTGACTAAAGGTATATATCGCGTGCAGGTCAGCGACAAGGACGGACAGGATATTTTCAACGGACTGGCCGATAATGTGAAACTGACCAGCGGAAACATGGCGTTCAACCTCCCGCTCATCCATTCCAGAGCCGGGGCTATTATTATTAAGGAGATTTATTGCGGAGGATGTACAAAGTTGCCGCTGGAGGGAAACTACCAGTCCGACAAATATATAATCCTGCATAATAACGATTCGGAAGTGCAATATCTCGATAGTTTATGTTTCGGAGCGCTTGATCCTTACAATTCCCAAGCTACCAATGTCTGGGTAACGCAGGATGAAATAACCGGAGCAACCATCTTCCGGGATTTTGCTCCCATCGTTCAGTGCATCTGGCAGTTTGGCGGTACCGGCAAGACTTTCCCGCTTCAACCGGGAGAAGATGCAGTGATTGCCATCAATGGGGCAGTTGACCATGCAGCGCAATACCCGCAATCTGTCAATCTGAACAAACCGGGATACTTTGTCTGCTACAATAACGTTTATTTTCCGAATACACAGTATCATCCGGCTCCGGGGGATCAAATCACACCGGATCATTATCTGAACGTGGTATTGAAAACCGGACAGGCGAATGCTTACTCGTTCTCTATCTTTTCTCCTGCTACGGTTATCTTTAAAGCTAAGGATACCACGATACAGGACTTTGTTCTAAAAGAGGGAAGTGTGATACAAAAACCGGGAAGTACCACTGACCGGGTGATAGCAGTTCCGCTCGATTGGGTGATTGATGGAGCGGAAGTGTACTACGGTGGTTCCTCCAACAACAAGAAACGTATATCTCCTTCCATCGACGCAGGATATGTCACTCAAAGTGCGACATACAACGGACGCAGCTTATATCGACATGTGGACGAAGAAGCTACGCAGGAAGCAGGTTATGAAGTATTGATGGACACCAACAACTCTTCTACCGATTTTTATGAAAGAGAAAAACAATCTTTGCATGAGTGAGATGAAAAAAATATGTATAACAGGTCTTTGGTTACTATGTATAGTGTACGGTGTTTCGGCACAGACTTACGACATTATAGAACGGCGTAATTCCTGGAATGCAGGAGAAAATGTCACAGGTATCAGGATGGATAGCATCTCTTCTTCCTATGCCGAACTGTATGGTAAGAATAACCATGGTGATTTCTACCACTCTTACGAAGCGGAGAAATCATGGAATGCCGGAGCAATAGCCAAGTCTATCACTCATCTGAAAGGGTATTCGCTGACTGGTTCTTTCTCATTCGATCATACTTCCGGTAAGGACATGAGTGGTTCCATGTTTATCCAGCCGGGATTTTATCCGGTAGACATTCTAGAGTTCACTCCCGGACGCAAAGACCTGCAACGATACGCTTTTATGGGCGGTATTGCATCAGATATTGCACCTAACTGGCGATTGGGAGGAAAGATTGACTTTGCCGCCTCCAACTATTCCAAACGGAAAGACTTGCGACATACCAATTATCGACTGGATTTGAAAGTAGCCCCCAGTGTGATGTATCACTCGGGCGATCTAGCCATCGGTTTTTCTTATATGTTCAGTAAAAACAGCGAATCGATCAAGGCGGAAGTAATCGGGACTACCGAAAACTCTTACAACGCCTTCTTGGACAAAGGACTGATGTATGGAGCTTATGAAGCATGGGACGGCAGCGGGATTCATCTAAGCGAATCGGGAATCAACGGTTTTCCCATCAAAGAACTGTCTAACGGGGGAGCACTGCAACTTCAATGGAAAGGATTTTACGGAGATATCGAATATACCTATTCTTCGGGGTCTGCCGGTGAAAGAGATGCTATCTGGTTCAAATTCCCCACTCACCGGATTGCCTCTCATTTGAGTTATCATTTCAAACAGGGAAAGAAAGAGCATTTTCTGCGATTGAACCTGCAATGGTCACATTTGGTCAACAACGAGAATGTGATTAACAAGGAGACTGTTAACGGAATAACGACGACTTATATCAACGGCTCCAACCGCATTTTCGAGAGAGATGCTTTTTTGGTCCATCCCGAATATGAATTTATAAGTCCCCGCACAGAAGTTCGTTTGGGAACACATATTTCAACTTTCAAACGACTGACTACCCAGATGTATCCGTATGTAGCGTCGGAAAAGATGCTTTGTACGCAGACTTATGTATCCAGCGTGTTTCATATAGGGAAGTTTGACTTAAAGGCAGCCGCTTCCTTTGCCATAGGAAACTCTACCGAGAAAAGCAGAGTCATTGCAACAGATACGGAGCCGGGTGATCCTCCTTATCGTCTGACAGATTATTATAATCTGCAGAATGAATATGCTACTGCTCCACAAGCAATGTTTCGTTTCGGTTTACGCTATCATTTCAATCATGGAATCTATGCTGAAGTACAGGGAAGTTATACACACGGTTTCAACCTTCACTATATAGATGGTTCGAGCCGTTGGAATGAGACTATCAAGTTAGGATATACTTTTTGAGAACCGGGATATGCTTTTTGAAAACAATGAATCTATATATAAACTAAATTATTAAGCAATGAAAAAGAGTTTAACATTTATCTTTGCAGCAGCACTTTTGGTATCTTGCCAACAGGAAGAGAACGAAACGCTGACACCTGCCAACAGTCGTATTACTATCTCGCCTGTTATCACACGCGCTACCGAAGTTAACTTTGAAACCGGAGATAAAATTGGCGTTACAATCATCCAAAACGGTGACTTCGTATATGCGGAAAATAAACTAATGACATTCAATGACGGAGTATTTGCAGGTGACCTGCTTTGGTACCCGGAAGGAAATGACAAATCGCAGATAGTAGCATACTATCCTTATAGAGAAGGTAATACTCCTACTTCTTTTTCTGTAGAAGCCGATCAGACCACCGGATATGGGGCATCAGACCTTATGGCAGCAAGCAATAAAGATGTACTTCCTACTGTAAATACTATAACAATGAACTTTAAGCATCTGCTTACCAAACTGGTCATTAATGTAACAAAGGAAGTAGAAGCCAACATAACATCCATTGCATTGAAAGGCTCTATCCCGACTGCAACTCTTGATCTGGCTGCCCTTACAGTTACTGCTGACGCGAATGTCGCAGCTACAAACATTACGGCACAGGTTGTTGAAGCGAACAAAACTTACCGCGCCCTCATCGTTCCCCAAACGGTAGCTTTGACGCTCGAAGTAGCAACTTCTGATGGCAAGACCTTGTCGCAGAAACTCACATCTACTACTTTAGCGCAAGGAGGACAATACAGCGTAAACATCCGTGTATTGCCTGACGATATAGAGGTTAAACTTATCGGTGACATCGAAAACTGGACAGATGAAGGTGAAATCGGAGCAGACAATGAGATTCCTTTCGAAGAACATCTCGATGAGAACTATTTCTTATACGATAATGTAAAATATAACACGGTAACTTTGGCAAACGGTACTACGTGGATGGCTGAACCGCTTATCTATCTTCCGAAAGGATATACTCCTTCTACCGATCCTACTGCTGATAGCCATGTTTGGTACCCGTATGAAATCAAAGCTGACGGTGCAACCGTAGCCACAACAGAGGAAAGTGCTATCAAAGAATTAGGTTATCTATATGATTTCCAAGTTGCACTGGGCGGTAAGGAAATTACTGAAAGTAATCTGAACTCTTTTGAAGGAGCGCAAGGTATTTGTCCGAAAGGTTGGCACATACCAACACGTCTGGAATACTTTAATCTGGTAGGAAAAACAACGAATGATGTCGACGGCAAGGTACCGGCTGATGGTGATAAAGCTCTTTTCTATGATGCAGTTTATGACGGTGCCAAAATATCATCACTGAATAATGCAGGATTCAATTACCAATTCTCCGGCGTTCGTATGGCAACAAGCCTTACAGGTGCCGGCAGCTATCAAAAAACGGCAATAGCAGAAGATGCCAATATTCAAACTGCATGGCACGGAAAACCGGCAATGAATTATCTTATGACTTCGACTGCCTTCAAGCCCGTATACAATAGCACCAGCGGACTACTTACCAATATACAGTTCTTTGGATTAATGAGTACAATCAATGCAAAGTATTCGGAAGGCAGATTATCATTATCTTATGTCAGCATTAAAGCCGGTATGCAACTCCGTTGCGTAAGGGATCAAGCTGCCAACTAAAGGAGTAGTATTTGTTTCAAGCATGGTTGAAACTCCCCGCCCGTAAGGCGAACTATTAAAAGCTATAAACAAACGAAAAACAGATTACAAACTATATAAAAACGAAGCAATAACAATGAAAACAAAAAAGCTAACAATCGCAATTGCCCTTATGGCAATGACTTTTATCGGAACTTCATGTGGTAACAAACAACAGAAAAGCGCATCAGAAGTGACTACAGAGCAGTCTGCATCTTCCGCTTTGGAAATTGATTCTCTCCTTGCCAATGCCGAAAACCTTGCAGGACAAGAAGTAACTATTGAAGGCGTTTGCACACATACCTGCAAACATGGTGCAAAGAAAATCTTCCTGATGGGCAGTGACGATACCCAAGTGATCCGTGTAGAAGCCGGAACATTGGGAGCCTTCGACCCTAAATGCGTGAACTCTATCGTCCGTGTTACCGGAACATTGAAAGAACAACGCATCGACGAAGCCTACCTCCAAAACTGGGAAGCACAACTCAAAGCACAAGCTGCCGAAAACCACGGAACCGGTGAAGCCGGATGCGACTCTGAAAAGAAAGCGCGTGGCGAAACAGCCAACAGTCCCGAAGCCCGCATCGCAGACTTCCGCGCAAAAATAGCCGACCGCAAAGCAGAAACAGGAAAAGAGTATTTATCTTTCTATTTTATGGAAGCCAACTCGTATGAAGTGGAGTAGTACTGTCCGTAAATGGAGTCGGCTCATACACCGTGACCTGTCATTTTTCTTTTCCGGAATGGTATTGATATATGCCATTTCCGGAATTGTAATGAATCACCGTGACACGATTAATCCGAACTTCTCCATCACACGGAAAGAATATAAAATAGCGGAAAAGCTACCGGACAAAGCAGGAATGAGTAAAGAGAAAGTACTTACTCTACTGGAACCGTTGGGAGAAACCGGCAACTATACCAAATTTTACTTCCCGAAAACGGACGTAATGAAAGTCTTCCTGAAAGGCGGCTCCAACCTCCTGATAAACGTGAAGACAGGAGAAGCGGTATATGAATCCGTCACCCGTCGCCCGCTTATCGGAGCGATGTCCCGTTTACATTACAATCCGGGACAATGGTGGACTTACTTCGCGGATATTTTCGCTATCGCCCTTATTATCATTACTCTTTCCGGCATCATCATGCTGAAAGGGAACAAGGGCATTATCGGCAGAGGAGGAATAGAACTCATTGTTGGAATCTTAATTCCCATTCTTTTCCTTTTCTTCTTTTGAATCGAAATAACAGATAAAATCAAATGGAACAAATTATCGAATGTAACAACCTGACGCACTACTACGGTAAACGGTTGATTTACGAAAACCTTAGTTTCACAGTGCCCAAAGGACGTATCCTGGGACTATTGGGAAAGAACGGTACGGGCAAAACCACCACTATCAATATCTTGAGCGGTTACCTGAAACCCCGTTCGGGAGAATGTCGCATCTTCGGACAGGAGATACAGACCATGGCACCGGCTCTGCGCCGCCATATCGGACTGCTCATCGAAGGTCATGTGCAATACCAATTCATGACCATCACCGAAATAGAAAAATTCTACGCAGCCTTCTACCCCGGCCAGTGGAAAAAAGAAGCGTACTACGAACTGATGAATAAATTGAAAGTAGCTACCGGACAGCGCATCTCACGTATGTCCTGCGGACAGCGCTCTCAAGTAGCTCTCGGACTGATTCTCGCACAAAACCCGGAACTTCTGGTACTGGACGACTTCTCGCTCGGACTCGATCCCGGCTACCGCCGCCTGTTTGTGGACTATCTCCGCGACTATGCCCGTTCGGAAGGTAAAACCGTCTTTCTGACCTCGCATATCATTCAGGATATGGAACGTCTCGTTGACGACTGTATTATTATGGACTACGGAAAGATACTGATTCAGAAACCAATCGCCGAATTACTGGAAAAAGGACGCCGCTACACCTTCACCATTCCCGAAGGTTACGAGCTTCCTGCATCGGATGATTTCTACCATCCTTCCATCATGCGGAACCAGTTGGAGACTTTCTCCTTCCTGCAACCGGCAGAAACAGAAGCCAAACTGAAATCAATGTCAGTGCCCTATACAGACTTGCACTGTGAGCAAGTCAATTTGGAAGATGCCTTTATCGGCCTCACCGGGAAATACTGATTAAATTAAGAATAAGAGTTGGCAACTCGTAACCCATAAATCATCATTCATAAATCATAAATCCTCAAGAATGTACGCTATATTTTATAAAGAATGGATAAAGACACGGTGGTATTTTCTGCTTGCCGTGCTCGCCACACTTGGTTTTACAGGCTACTGTATGCTCCGCATCAACCGGGTGGTAGAAATGAAAGGGGCTGCCCATGTATGGGAAGTCATGCTGCAACGGGATGTCATCTTCATTGATATGTTGCAATATATCCCTCTGATTGCCGGAATCCTGATGGCAATCGTGCAATTTGTCCCCGAGATGCAACGCAAATGTTTGAAACTGACCCTCCATCTGCCTTATCCGGAACTGAAAATGACGGGCAATATGTTACTCTCCGGGCTCATACAGCTTCTTGTCTGCTTCGCTTCCAATTTCTTGTTGATGGAGGTATATCTGAACGGAATCCTTGCCCATGAGCTCAAAAACCACATACTGCTTACCGCTTTAACGTGGTATCTCGCCGGCATCTCCGGCTATCTACTCGTCGCATGGATTTGCCTCGAACCGGCATGGAAACGCCGTATCCTGAATCTCATTATCGCAGTATTGTTACTCCGAATCTTCTTCCTGTCGCCTACACCGGAAGCATACAACAAGTTTCTCCCTTATTTAGTGGTCTATACTTTGTTGACAGCCTCTTTCTCGTGGCTCTCTATCGTACGGTTCAAGGCCGGAAAACAGGATTAACCAATAAAAAAATTAAAGATTTAAAATTAAAAGATTGAGAAATGAGACGTTTCAGTACCATACTATTATATGTAACCATCGCTTTTCTGCTTCTTTGGCAGTTGCCCTGGTGCTACAATTTCTTTGTCGTAAAGCCAGAAAAGACTCCCTTTACCCTGTATAGTTTCGTAATTGGCGATTTCGCCCAGATGGGACAAGAAGAAGGGAAAGGAACCGTGCGCCGCGACCTTGCAGGAAACATTTATTCGGAAGCTGCTTTCGACAGCATCCTGCCTATGTTTTATTTCCGTCAGTTGATGTCTGATGAGCGTTTTCCGGATACCATTCAAGGAATCGCAATGACTCCTAAAATGGTGCAGACAGAAAACTTCAACTTCCGCAGTGTGCCTTCGGATATAAACGCACCTTCTATCGGGCTTTACCCACTGATGGAATCTATGTCAGGACGTGTGGACCTGAAAATGCCGGATGACGTATTCCGTATCACCTCCAAAGGGATCGAATTTATCGACATGGCTACCAACAGCGTGAAGGAAGACAAAAGCCTTCAGTTTACCGAAGCTATGACTAAGAAGGATTTTCGTTTTCCGGCAACGGAAATCGTAGGAAATCCGACGGTGAAAAAGGAGTATGACGAAGGTTATCTTCTGTTGGATGCCGACCGTCGTCTGTTTCATCTGAAACAGGTGAAAGGACGCCCGTATGTCCGTGCCATCACCTTGCCTGAAGGCCTGACATTAGAACATCTGTATCTGACCGAGTTCAGAAATAAAAAGACGCTTGCTTTTATGACCGATGCCAACAACGCTTTCTATGTGTTGCAGAACCGGACGTATGAAATCGTAAAAACAGGAATCCCAGCATTTGATCCGGAAACGGATGCGCTCACCATCATCGGTAATATGTTCGACTGGACAGTCCGTGTGACAACTCCGGCTTCAGATAACTATTACGCATTGGACGCCAACGATTATTCGTTGATAAAGAAGTTGGAGAACGAATCGAACGTTCATTCCATGCCAGGTATTACGTTCACATCTTACACAGATAAATATGTAATGCCACGCTTCGAATAATGTTTCAATAATTGAATGTAACATGGGTGAGGGGTTATCAAAAGTCAATAAATTAAATGTGACTTTTGATAACCCCTCACTGTTTCCTTTCCACGCATTTAGAGAAAACAAAAGGATTTACAATTATTTCTTCAATAAGTATGTTTTTTCCCAGCAAAAGGTTTACCTTTGCCGACTCATCAACTATTTAAACCGCAATTGCTTCTGCATTATACTCAAACAAATACGGTAAAACGAAATAACTCAAACTAAAAACCGTATGAAAGTTTACCAAGCATTTGCTTTCCTAAGTATCTTCATCATATTGTTCTATAATTGTTCGCTCCCTGCTGATGACGAAGAAAAGGGAGATTTAAAAGGAGGAGACACTATCACACCCGAACTTCCTTGGGAAGGAGAGATGGACAAATTCACCATCAATTCTAAAGAAGGAATCCATCTAAATGATCCACAGGAAGACGCCGGAACAGCATATATCACCATTCCTTCTACCTCTGTAAAAAACACCCGTTGGGAATTTGGAGTTCACCTCACCTTCAACCCCTCCGCCAACAATTATGCACGATTTTATCTGACTTCTTCCTCAAACATTCTTTCCGGTAATTTAAACGGCTATTACATTCAGATTGGAGGAGCAAAAGATAATGTAGCTCTTTATCGCCAAAACGGAAACCAATCTAAACTACTGGCTTCGGGAAGAGAACTAATGAAAGGAAACTCTTCACCGAAACTATACATAAAAGTAGAATGTGACAATAACGGTTACTGGACTTTTTGGACACGGCTTGAATCCGAGAATGAATACGTAAAAGAAAAACAGATAAAAGATACCGATATACAGACTTCCCGCTACTGCGGTATATACTGCATTTACACCAAAACCCGTTGTAAAGGATTCACGTTCCATCACATACAGTTGTCTAATGACGTAGAAACGAACACATCACCCGACGAAACACCCGATAACCCCGATACGGACCTTCCAGATAATCCGGACACTCCCGAACTACCGAGAGATGTGAGAGGTATGCTTCTTTTCAATGAAATAATGTATAACAATGCCACTGATGGTGCAGAATATGTAGAAATCTATAATCCAACTGAACAGGCAGTCATTTTACCCGCACTTTATCTATATAAAATGCATGAAGACGGGACAATATACAATACTACTATCCTTCAAAATGAGAGTCCTTCTACTCCCCTAGCCATTCCTTCCAAAACTTATCTTTGTTTCACGAAATACTTCAACAGAGTTGTTCAGAAACATAAAGTTGGTGGAGAAAATATAATAATTATACCGAACTTCCCGGCACTGAACAATAATGGTGGGTATCTGGCACTTTCGAGTAGTAAAGAGACTGCACCAGGACATACTTTTGACACTTGTTGTTTTAGAGATGAAATGCACACCATTGACAAAATAACCGGCATTTCGCTTGAAAAGAAATCTCCGGAGTTGTCCTCGCTCAATAAAAACTGGCGTTCGTCCAAACACGCGACCGGAGGCACACCGGGAATAAAAAATAGGTAAGAGTATACATATCTATGATAAATTCCCTACTTTTGTAGACAAAGATAAACTAATTCGGATCATTCATCCTCAAACGAATTTAAATAGCAGATATGAGTCCAGCCGTTATATCTATCACTATTGTGGCATACTTTATAATCCTGTTCACTATCTCTTATATAGCAGGACGCAAAGCTGACAATGAAGGGTTCTTCGTAGGAAACCGTAAATCGGCATGGTATGTTGTTGCTTTTGCCATGATTGGTTCCACCATTTCGGGAGTTACTTTTGTATCTGTTCCGGGCATGGTACAAGCCAGTAGTTTCTCTTATCTGCAAATGGTACTCGGCTTTATAGTCGGACAGTTTATTATCGCCTTTGTGCTTGTTCCACTGTTCTATCGGATGAATCTGGTTTCTATCTATGAATATTTGGAGAACAGATTCGGAGCTTCATCCTATAAAACAGGAGCATGGTTCTTCTTTATCTCAAAGATGCTGGGAGCTGCCGTTCGACTATTTCTGGTATGCCTGACGCTGCAACTGCTGATCTTCGAGCCTTTCCATCTTCCTTTCCTGTTGAATGTCATGCTTACCGTATTTATCGTATGGCTCTATACTTTCCGGGGCGGAGTGAAATCATTGATTTGGACGGATGTATTGAAAACATTCTGCCTGGTAGTCTCTGTGGTACTATGTATCTATTATATAGCCTCCAACTTGCACCTCAACTTTAGCGGCCTGGTTACTACCATATCAGATAGTGACTTTTCCAAGACATTCTTTTTTGACGACGTGAACGACAAACGCTATTTCTTCAAACAGTTCCTGGCAGGAGTGTTCACTGTCATTGCCATGAACGGGCTCGACCAGGATATGATGCAACGCAATCTTAGTTGCAAGAATTTCCGGGATTCTCAAAAGAATATGATTACAAGCGGTATCTCACAATTCTTTGTCATTCTGCTTTTTCTGATGCTGGGAGTACTATTATATACGTTTACAGCACAACAAGGCATTGGGAATCCGGAAAAAAGCGACGAGTTGTTTCCGATGATTGCTACCGGAAATTATTTTCCCGGCATAGTCGGAATATTATTCATTATCGGACTGATAGCCTCCGCCTATTCTGCAGCGGGTTCTGCCTTGACGGCACTGACCACTTCCTTTACTGTAGATATTTTACATGCACAGAAAAAAGGAGAGGCGGCACTTAGCCAAATACGCAAACATGTACATATCGGTATGGCAGTTGTGATGGGAGCAGTCATTTTCGTATTCAATCTGCTGAACAACACCAGTGTGATTGATGCGATTTACACATTGGCCAGTTATACGTATGGCCCTATCTTAGGACTGTTCGCTTTCGGCATCTTCACCAAGAAACAAGTTTATGATAAATATATTCCGTTGGTAGCTATCGCTTCTCCTATTCTTTGCTATATCCTGCAAAGAAATTCGGAAGCATGGCTCAACGGTTACCAAATTAGTTACGAGTTGTTGATAATCAATGCCCTGTTCACATTCCTTGGACTTTGTTTGTTCATCAAAAAACAAGACAAAGAAACATCTTACACAACTCATACTACAAAACAAGAAGTAAAATAATGAAAACAACAATCAACTGTTTTCTTCCTTTCAGCCGGTTGGAAGAAACTGTGCAAACAGTTAAGGAGTTACGTGCATCGACGCTGGTAGACAAGATTTATTTATTGGCATCGCCAATTACCAATGTCTGTATTCCCGGATGCGAACTCATCTCTGTAGAGAAAATGCAGTCTACACAAGCGATGCGAGCTATTGCAGATCATTCTGATAAAACATATACCTTGCTTTATACCAAACACACTGCACTAAAAATAGGCATGTTCGCTCTTGAAAGAATGGTTCAAGTAATGGAAATGACCCAAGCTGGCATGGTATATGCAGACCATTACCAACAGATAGACGGTGTGCAAAAAACAGCTCCGGTCATTGATTACCAACCCGGTAGCCTGCGTGACGACTTCAATTTCGGCTCGGTTTTACTGTTCAATGCCAACGCATTCAAGGAAGTTATAGAAAATACGGAAGAGGAATATCAATATGCAGGCTTGTATGATTTGAGACTCAAAATATCCCAAAAGAGCAAACTGGTACACATCAACGAATATCTATATACCGAAGTAGAAAGTGACAAGCGGAAAAGCGGTGAGAAGCAGTTCGATTATGTAGACCCTAAAAACCGTCAGGTACAGATCGAAATGGAACAGGCATGCACCAACCATTTGCAGGAAATTGGCGGATATCTTTATCCAATCTTCCGTCCCGTAGACTTTTCTTCCCACACTTTTGAATATGAAGCTTCTGTCATTATACCCGTACGCAACCGTATTCGCACAGTCAAAGATGCCGTACGCTCGGCACTGAACCAGCAAACGACCTTTCCGTTCAATGTCATTGTCATCGACAATCATTCGACAGACGGAACCAGTGAAGTTCTCCATGAACTTAGTTCGGACAAGCGACTGATTCACGTCATTCCCGAAAGAGATGACCTCGGTATAGGCGGATGTTGGAACATAGGTATCCATCACGAGAAATGCGGAAAGTTTGCCGTCCAACTTGATAGCGATGACGTGTATAAAGACGAACATAGCCTGCAAATCATCATTGATACTTTCTATAAACAGAAATGTGCAATGGTAATCGGCACTTATATGATGACTAACTTTGATATGCAGGAAATTGCCCCCGGCATCATCGATCATAAGGAATGGACGCCCGACAACGGACGAAATAATGCATTACGTATCAACGGTCTGGGAGCTCCCCGTGCATTCTACACGCCCATTCTTCGGGAAATCAAAGTCCCGAACACAAGCTATGGAGAAGATTATGCCCTTGGATTGAAAATTTCACACGATTATCAGATAGGCAGAATATACGACGTGATTTACCTTTGTCGCCGTTGGGAAGGCAACTCGGATGCTGCACTGCCTGTTGAGAAAATCAACCAGAATAATCTATATAAAGACCGGCTTCGTACGTGGGAATTGGAACAGCGCATCCTGCAACAAAAAACGACATTAGAGAAAATTCAGCAAAGTATCGAACAGTTATTCCAAAAGCAAACTCTTTCTTGGGAACTAGCCAAAGAAAATTACCAAGCACTGGAACAGTATCGGTCACGAACAAAAAAAATATCCAAATGGTTTGGTAACAATTGTTTAAGTGCGAAACTATTCTTTAATCCGAAACGTATTCTTTCGGCTACCGCACAGACAGATACTGCCTCCATTCACTCACGGCCTTGCTTCCTCTGCCAAACAAACCGACCGCAGGAACAAGAGTTCATCAGTTACAGGAATTATCAGATACTGGTTAATCCCTATCCCATATTTAAACACCACTTTACAATTGTAGATAAGGAACACAAGTCACAATCCATAGTCGGGCGTTTTAAAGATATGATAGAATTCACCGACATTATGGAAGAATACTTCCTTTTGTATAATGGACCGGAATGTGGAGCTTCCGCTCCCGATCATGCCCATTTTCAAGCTTGCAGTAAAGAGGAAAGTATGCAGGGATCATATTACGATCACATAGATTTAATAGATAACGACAAGGTGCGAATTAGTTATGAAGATTTCCCGTACAGTTTCATCAGGATTCAGGCGAAAAATAAGAAAACAATGTCGAAAACCTTTCATCTGATTTACGACATCTTAGCTGCCAATAATAACGGAAAAGAACCAATGATGAATATTCTTGCCTGGTATGGTTTGGAACGCACCAAAGAGGATTTTAGAGAGCGCTACGAAGAAGAATTTGAATCAGTGGCCGAACACCCTTACAATTGTATTATCTTCTTACGCAGCAAACATCGTCCTGACTGCTATTACGCAAAAGGAGACGAACAAATTCTCATCAGTCCTGCTATTGCTGAAATGAACGGCATATTCCCTATAGTACGTGAAGAGGATATGGAGAAACTGACTCCTGAAAAGGTATATGATATCTATCGGGAAGTATCGATATCTAAAGAAAAGCTACAAGAAATAATAGAACGCATTAAAGCCGCCTTATGACAGAGCCTCAAATAGCAGTTGGCATTCTTTCCGGGAAAGAGATTGAATTCTCTTTCCCGGAAAAATTTAATTCTTCTGTCGGAACGGAAATTTCCGGGACACAGAAAGTTATTTATCAGGATAGGAAGATTCATTGGCAAGGGAAAGAATATAATGAATTATCTTTCACTCCCCAACAAGGTGCACATGCTTTCTTTGAACTGAAAGATGTAACCATCGGAATCAACTTCCATTGGGAACGCAAAGAAGTCCAGAAATTCAAAGGGGAATTAAAGATTATCATCGAAGGAGAACAACTAACCGCCATCAATGTGATTTCCATTGAAGAATATCTTACCAGTGTAATTTCATCCGAAATGAGCGCAACAGCTTCTTTAGAGCTACTAAAGGCTCACGCCGTCATCTCCCGAAGCTGGTTACTCGAAAAAAATAAAGAATTAAGAATGAAGAATGAAGAATTTAAAAGAACTTTGCAAAAAGACAGCGCAGCCAATTCTTCATTCTTCATTCCTAATTCTTCATTTATTAAGTGGTATGACCATGAAGCACATAGAAATTTCGATGTATGTGCCGATGATCATTGCCAGCGTTATCAGGGAATCACACGAGCCTCAACACCACAAGCCATCGAAGCAGTCTCCGCCACGCGGGGGGAAGTGCTGATGTATAAAGGAGCGATTTGTGATGCCCGTTTCTCTAAATGTTGTGGCGGAGCTTTTGAAGAGTTCCAAAATTGTTGGGAAAACGTAAAGCATCCTTATCTAATCAGACAACGGGATAGCAAGACTCAAAAACAACTTCCCGATTTGAACATAGAGGCGGAAGCTGATAAATGGATACGTACCTCGCCTGTTGCTTTTTGTAATACGCAGGATAAGAAAATTCTAAGCCAAGTACTAAACAACTACGATCAGGAAACAGCAGACTTCTATCGTTGGAAAGTCAGCTATACCCAACAAGAACTTTCAACACTGATTCATCAACGTTCAGGGATTGATTTCGGACTAATTCTGGATTTAATCCCTGTAGAACGGGGAACATCCGGACGTCTTGTCCGATTGAAAATTGTAGGAACCTTGCGAACGCTTATTATCGGGAAAGAACTGGAAATACGCCGTACCTTATCTACTTCCCATCTGTATAGTTCCGCCTTCGTAGTAGACAAGGAATATGAGGAAAAAGGACATAAAGAGGATAAAATCCCTTCACGATTCATCCTTACCGGAGCCGGATGGGGGCATGGAGTAGGACTTTGCCAGATTGGTGCTGCCGTAATGGGAGAGCAAGGTTACAAATATGAAGAAATACTGTCTCACTATTACCCCGGCAGTACGCTCGAGAAACAATATCAATAAAAAAGAATAATACCATGACACCCCCCACTATAAAAAGAAATCCCTGGAGCTGGATACCCACCCTCTACTTCGCAGAAGGGCTGCCATACGTAGCGGTAATGACGATTGCTGTTATCATGTACAAGCGTTTAGGATTATCCAATACGGAAATAGCCTTATACACTTCCTGGCTCTATCTTCCCTGGACTATCAAACCGCTATGGAGTCCATTCGTCGACCTGGTGAAAACGAAGCGTGCCTGGATTATTGCCATGCAAGGTTTCATCGCTACCGGATTTGCAGGAATAGCCTTCTTTATTCCGACTGCTCATTATGTACAGTTGACTCTTGCTTTTTTCTGGCTGTTGGCGTTCAGTTCCGCTACGCATGACATCGCTGCAGACGGTTTCTATATGCTCGGGCTCAATAATAAAGAACAATCTTTCTTTGTCGGTATTCGAAATACGTTTTATCGGCTTGCCAATATTTTCGGGCAGGGAATTCTAGTCATGCTGGCAGGATGGCTGGAAACATCACAGAACAATATTCCCTTGGCATGGAGTATTACATTCTACCTCCTTGCCGGATTATTTCTGGCTCTTACTATCTATCATCGACTTATCCTCCCCCATCCTGATTCGGACATTAAACGTCCCGGACTCACACCGGGTAAGTTGTTGGGGGATTTTCTCCTGACCTTTGTCACATTCTTTCAGAAAAAGAACCTCGGTCTCATGTTCTTTTTCCTCCTCACCTATCGGTTGGGAGAATCACAGTTAGCCAAAATAGCTTCTCCTTTCCTGCTCGACACGACCGATAAAGGTGGACTGGGTTTATCCACAGCAACTGTCGGAATGATCTACGGCACGATAGGTGTCATAGCTTTATTGCTCGGTGGAATCATTAGTGGTTTCCTCGTTTCCCGTGACGGATTCAAGAAATGGATATTACCCATGGCATTAGCCATCAACATTCCCGATCTATTATATGTATGGATGGCTGCCGCCACCCCGGACAATCCTATATTTATAGCCATTTGTGTAGCGATCGAACAGTTGGGGTATGGTTTCGGCTTTACCGCTTATATGCTATATCTGATTTATATAGCAGAAGGTGAACATAAAACGGCACACTATGCTATCGGAACCGGATTTATGGCACTGGGCATGATGATTCCCGGTATGCCTGCCGGATGGATACAGGAACATCTCGGATACACAAACTTCTTTATCTGGGTTTGTATTTGTACCCTACCCGGTATCGTCGCCTCATTAATGATTCGCAACCGACTGGAGGATTCTTTCGGAAAGAAACAATAAAAAGCTCAAAGATATGATACTCATTGCAGATAGTGGTTCTACCAAAACCGACTGGTGCATCGTTTTCAACGACACCCCAATCAAACGAATGGGAACGAAGGGAATTAATCCCTTCTTCCAATCAGAAGAAGAAATTCAACAAGAGCTGACACATTCCCTTCTGCCACAACTACCGGAAGGAACGATCAACTCCGTCTTTTTTTATGGTGCAGGCTGCACTCCCGAAAAGGCTCCCGTCCTCCGGCGGGCCATCGCCGACAGCCTGCCTGTCATCGGAAATATCAAAGCCAACTCGGATATGCTTGCCGCTGCCCGCGGACTATGCGGACATGAAGCAGGGATTGCCTGCATCCTCGGCACAGGTTCCAATTCCTGTTTCTACAACGGTGAAGAGATTGTCAACAACATCTCCCCTCTTGGATTCATCCTGGGAGATGAAGGAAGCGGCGCAGTCTTAGGAAAACTACTGGTAGGCGATGTACTGAAAAACCAGCTTCCACCCGCCATCAAAGAAGCTTTCTTAAAACAGTTCGACCTGACGGCCCCCGAAATCATCGACCGTGTTTATCGCCAGCCTTTCCCGAACCGTTTTCTGGCTAGTCTCTCTCCCTTCCTTGCACAGCACTTGGAAGAACCGGCTATCCGTTCACTAGTACTCAACAGCTTTATCGCTTTTCTCCGCAGAAACGTGATGCAATATGATTATAAGCAATATCCGGTACATTTTATTGGTTCCGTAGCTCACTGTTACAAGGAGATTTTGCAGGAGGCTGCGCAAACAACAGGTATTCAGATCGGTAAGATTCTTCAAAGTCCGATGGAAGGGCTGATTCAATACCATCAACAATAATTCTTTTACCTATTGTAATTTATAACCAGTAATTATAAAAATGCAGATAACCGAACAACCGTCACTTTACGATCATCTGGAAAAGAAATCTGTGCGAGAGATATTAGAAGATATCAACCAGGAAGATCAGAAAGTAGCATTAGCCGTACAAAAGGCTATTCCACAAATTGAAGAACTTGTCAATCAGATTGTACCCCGCATGAGGCAAGGCGGACGCATCTTTTATATGGGGGCCGGCACAAGCGGTCGCCTGGGAGTATTGGATGCTTCCGAAATTCCTCCTACTTTCGGTATGTCTCCCAACTGGATTATCGGACTGATTGCAGGAGGCGATACAGCCCTGCGCAATCCGGTAGAAGGAGCCGAAGATGATGAAAATCGCGGCTGGGAAGAACTCGTCGAACACCAGATCAACGAAAAAGACACCGTTATCGGCATTGCCGCTTCCGGCACTACCCCGTACGTAATCGGTGCTTTGCGGGAAGCCCGTAAACACGGTGTCCTGACAGGTTGTATCACCAGTAATCCCGATTCTCCAATGGCAGCAGAAGCGGATGTAGCCATCGAAATGATTGTAGGGCCGGAATATGTGACAGGCAGTTCCCGGATGAAATCAGGCACCGGACAGAAAATGATTCTGAATATGATTAGTACCTCCGTCATGATTCAACTAGGACGGGTGAAAGGAAATAAGATGGTGAATATGCAGTTGACCAATCATAAACTTATAGAAAGAGGGACGCAGATGATTATGGATGAATTAGGACTGGACCATGACCGTGCGCAAAAACTCCTTTTACTTCATGGGTCAGTAAAAAAGGCTATTGATGCATATCAACATTCTTAGTATCTATATACTCACAATAAGCAAGATGTAACACCTCTAAAGCAATATGAAACGTACAGAATAACATTGTAACACCGGTTATATGGAATAGAAACATCTTCTTTGTACATTCTATTTTAAGATGTCCTACCTTTGTAAACAAGAAAATAAATTATGATTAACCATTTTATTTATTAACCATGAAGAAGGTATTTCTATTCTTGTATTTTTCAATAATCAGCCTTTTAATATCAGCAGCAGATACATTCGTTATTTTCACACCAGCTGACCACCATTTCCCATTAATAAAAAATGGAAAGCCTTGTTCTATTCTGATGGATATAAACGAAGACAAAGGAGTTAAAATGGCTATTGATAATCTACAACAGGATTTGTTGAATGTCTGCGGTAGCCAATCCGAAATCAACACAAAGGCTAGTGACAAGCAATGCCTGTTAATAGGTACCCTTCAAACTCCACTTATACAAAAATTAATAGCCTCCGGTAAAATAGATAGAAAAGAGCTGGAAGGCAAAAACGAAAAATATATCCTGCAAGTTGTTACCGCTCCTTTGGAAGGAGTGGATGAAGCACTTGTAATTACCGGAAGTGACAAACGGGGAACAATTTACGGTATTTACGAACTGTCCAAACAAATCGGAGTCTCGCCCTGGTATTGGTGGGCAGACGTACCCGTCAAGAAACAAACGGACATATACATCAAACCAGGTACATACACAGATGGAGAACCGAAAGTGGAATATCGGGGAATCTTCCTGAATGACGAGTGGCCTTGCCTGGGGAGCTGGTCTCAAGAAAAGTTCGGAGGATTCAACAGCCAATTTTATAAACATGTCTTCGAGTTGGTATTGCGTTTGAAAGGTAACTTTATGTGGCCTGCCATGTGGGCAAGCGCATTTTACGACGATGATCCACAAAATGGAGAATTAGCCAACACGATGGGAATTGTAATGGGCACCTCTCATCACGAACCGATGGCACTGGCACAACAAGACTGGAAACGTCGTGGAAAAGGTGAATGGGACTACAATCACAACGCTAAAGAACTTCGTAACTTTTGGACTTCCGGAATGGAACGTGTAAAAAATTGGGAAACCGTTGTTACCGTAGGTATGCGTGGTGACGGCGACGAGCCTATGAGTGAAGGCGCCAATATCTCACTACTGGAAAATATCGTCAAAGACCAACGAAAAATTATCGAAACCGTCACCAAGAAAAAAGCTAAAAACACCCCACAGGTATGGGCGCTCTACAAAGAAGTACAAGACTATTACGATAAAGGGATGCGAGTACCGGATGATATTACTCTACTCTTATGTGACGATAACTGGGGAAATGTGCGCAAGCTCCCTAACCTAAACGAAAAACCACGTTCGGGCGGATATGGCATGTATTATCATTTCGACTACGTAGGAGCTCCACGAAACTCCAAATGGATCAATATCAGTCCGATTCCACGTGTATGGGAACAAATGAATCTTACCTACGAATATGGAGTACGTAAACTATGGATTGTAAATGTAGGAGACTTGAAACCAATGGAATATCCTATTACATTCTTCTTGGATATGGCATGGAATCCGGAAAAATTCAATGCCCAAAACTTACAACGACATACAGAAGATTTCTGCGCCCAACAATTCGGTGAGAAATATGCGAAAGAAGCTGCCCGTATTCTTTCCCAATATGCTAAATACAATCGTCGTGTGACACCGGAACTCTTAAATGCCCAAACATACAGCTTTCATTATAACGAATGGGAACGGGTAGTAAATGAATATAATCTGTTGGCATTGGATGCACATAATCTAGGATTTCTAATGCCGGCCTCGTACAAAGACGCATACGACCAACTAATTTTATTTCCGGTACAAGCATGCGCCAACTTGTACAACATGTATTACGCACAGGCCCAAAACCAACGTCTTGCTGCCGAACAAAAGACGGAAGCTAACCGATGGGCCGACAAAGTTGTAGCCTGCTATGAGCGGGATTCTCTACTAACCCATTATTACCATAAAGTGATGTCTAAAGGGAAGTGGAACCACCTAATGGATCAAGTTCATATAGGTTATACTTCATGGAATAATCCTCCCAAACAAATAATGCCTAAGATCACACGAGTTCCGGAACAGGCGGGAACGTATACTTTCATAGAGACAAACGGATATATTTCTATCGAAGCAGAGCACTTCACACGAGCAATAGCAGAAGGTGAAACGACATGGAATCTTATCCCCGATTTTGGAAAGACATTATCAGGAGTAACGACTCTTCCCGTCACTAAAACTCCAGATAAAATGTGCTTGGAATATGATATTGAAATAGAAAAAGCAGGTAGCGTAGAAGTCACACTTTTACTCGCCCCTACCCTTAATTTCAACGATAATAAAGGATTAAGATATGCAATCTGCCTTGACGGAGATAAAGAACAAATTATTAATTTCAATGGGCATTATCAGGGCGAACTTGGCAAGTGGCAGGCAAATCCGATTATCGAATCCCGTTCTAATCATTTATTAGCAAAAGAAGGAAAACATACACTTCGCATCCGTCCGCTAGATCCGGGAATCGTAATTGAGAAAATCCAAATCAATACCGGCGGATTGCAACCGAGCTATCTGGGAGCACCGGAAACACTGAAATAATTCAAAACATATAATAAAACTGAGAATACATCTGGTTTGAGAATCAATGTTTCTATTATAAATAAGAATAAAATGATAAAACAAAAATTTCTTTTATTAAGTTGTGCGTTAGTATTGTTATTAACGCCTACTAACGCTCAGGAAAAATTATACAAAAATGAATTCCCTATAGCGGATGTGAAGTTACTTGACGGAGTATTCAAACATGCCCGTGAGTTAAATATTGAAGTCCTGCTCAAATATGACGTTGACCGTTTGCTGGCGCCTTACCGCAAAGAAGCAGGATTGACCGAGAGAAAGAAAACCTATCCCAACTGGGATGGTCTTGACGGCCATGTGGCAGGGCATTACCTTTCGGCTATGTCAATGAATTATGCTGCAACAGGCAATAAGGAATGTGGACGGCGTATGGAATATATGATTTCGGAGCTTCAACTATGCCTTGAAGCAAATGCCATTAACAATACAGAATGGGCAATTGGTTATATCGGTGGCTTTCCCAATAGTAAGAATCTGTGGTCGACTTTCAAAAAAGGTGATCTCCGTATCTATAATTCCGCATGGGCACCATTTTACAATTTGCATAAAATGTATGCCGGCCTCAGAGATGCCTGGCTTTATTGTAATAACAAACAAGCAAAAACGCTGTTTCTTAAGTTCTGCGACTGGGCCATTAGCATCACGGATGACCTGAATGAAGAACAAATGCAGACGGTACTTAAAATGGAATACGGTGGTATGAATGAGATTCTTGCCGATGCTTATCAGATTACCGGAAATAAAAAATATTTAGTCGCGGCTAAAAGGTATTCACAAAACATACTTCTTGATCCCTTATCACAAGGTATTGACAATCTTGACAACAAACACGCTAATACGCAAATACCCAAATTCATCGGTTTTGCCAGAATAGCAGAACTTAGTGGAGACACAAAATATACCAATGCCAGCCGCTTTTCGTGGGAAACGATCACAGGAAACCGTTCTTTAGCTTTTGGTGGTAACAGCCGGAGAGAACATTTTCCAAGCGTAACTTCGTGTAGTGATTATATCAATGACGTTGATGGCCCCGAATCGTGCAACTCTTACAATATGTTAAAATTGACTGAAGATTTATTTCGCATGCAACCATCAGCTCACTATGCAGATTATTACGAACGTACTGTTTTCAACCATATTTTATCTACCCAACATCCTGAACATGGTGGATACGTATATTTTACTTCTGCCCGTCCGCGCCACTACAGGGTATATTCTGCACCCAACGAAGCAATGTGGTGTTGTGTAGGTACCGGCATGGAAAACCACAGTAAATATAACCAGTTTATTTATACTCATTCGGATGATTCGTTATTCGTAAACTTGTTTATTGCATCAGAACTTAATTGGAAAAATAAGAAAATATCGCTCAGGCAGGAAACAAACTTTCCTTACGAAGAGCGCACAAAACTGACTGTGACAAAAGCATCATCCCCCTTTAAACTAATGATCAGATATCCCGGATGGGTGGATAAAGGTGCTTTAAAGGTATCTGTGAATGGAAAATCCATGAACTACTCTGCTCTTCCTTCATCATATATTTGTATTGACAGAAAATGGAATAAAGGTGATGTAGTGGAAGTGGAACTGCCTATGCGAAGTACCATTGAGCACTTGCCAAATGTTCCCAATTATATCGCATTTATGCATGGTCCCATATTGTTAGGAGCAAAAACCGGCACCGAGGATTTACGAGGGCTTATCGCAGGCGATGGACGTTGGGGGCAATATCCAAGTGGGAAATTGCTGCCTGTGGACCAAGCCCCCATTCTGATAGTTGATGATATGGAAAACATCACGAGCAAATTAGTTCCCATTAAGAATGAACCTTTACACTTTAAAGCAAATATCAAAGCGGCTAATTCTATTGATATAAAACTGGAACCTTTTGCAAATATCCATGACGCAAGGTACATGATGTACTGGCTAACCTTAACCAACAAAGGGTATCAGACATATATTGACTCTTTATCGACTATCGAAAAGGAAAAGATAATCCTCGAAAAACTGACAGTTGATTTTGTCGCTCCGGGCGAACAACAACCCGAAACCGACCACAAAATACTACAAGAAAAGTCAAGAACAGGCAATGCAAACCAACAATTTTTCCGTGAAGCATCTTCGGAAGGTTACTTCAGCTACGAAATGAAAACTAATGCGGAAACTGAGTTGTCTTTAATGGTTCGTTATTGGGGTGCAGAATGGGGAGGACGCAAATTTGATATTTACATTGATGATGAAAAGCTTCTGACTGAGGATAATACAGGGCGATGGAATCAATCTAAATTTCAAGATATAAGATATAAGATACCTAGCTCAATGGTTCAAGGTAAAAATCATATAAGAGTTAAATTTCAATCCATTCCGGGAAATACTGCTGGAGCAGTTTATTTTATCCGTTTGGTTAAAAGAGTTGATGACCCGGCTATTAAGGACTAAGATAAAATGATACTCATAAATAAATGAAATTCAAATTATTCGTATTAACATAATATATCAGAGTAATCACACCAAAATTTGATTCATATCGGGTTCTAATGAACTAAATGATCATTTATTGGGGTGCCCTGAAAGGGCTTAATTATATAGCGTAGG
>UMLO01038239.1_pt1 | contig 27172 bp, 17 predicted proteins | sample 1966551 | NCBI WGS metagenome assembly UMLO01 (sample SAMEA4836201, study PRJEB28245) | human gut metagenome | biome: gut microbiome; material: fecal sample | place: Denmark | collected 2008
TATTCAATTTTTAAACGTCCACTTTTTAGTGGACACTTATGTCGAAATGTAGTAATTGAAATCTCCGATCTTGTTATCGTGGCGTAACAGGAATTCGCAACCTTGGTTGACCAATGCCGCATAATTTTCTTTCGGCAAAGTGGCACCGAATGTTTCGGGGATGATCCGCACGCGATTCATCAGGATGTCGGTCGTGTTCTTGTGGAAATAATCGAACTCCAGACTAAGCAATCCGTTCCACATGCCTAAATCGAAGCCGACATCAGCAGTGGTCGTCTTCTCCCACGTGATTCCACGGCTCGGATATACACCGGGTAGTATACCGGTTGTAGCAGCTCCGAAAGCACCGCCTGTCGTCACGTTGAATTTGCTTAAATATTGGTAATAGGCAACTTGATCGCCACCATCGTTACCGAGCGAACCGTATGATGCACGCAGTTTCAGATTGTTGATAAAGTTGAGCTTTTCATTTTGCTTAAAGAAATTTTCTTCTGTGATACGCCAAGCTCCGGATACGGACGGGAAGAATCCCCAACGTTTTCCAGGTACCCATTTTACCGAGGAGTCGTAGCGGAAGTTAGCTTCGATCAAGTAACGGTTGTCGAATCCGTAATTGATACGGCCAACATAGCCTAAACGGCCGATCTCTGAACTGGAGCCGTTAGCATCCTTCCATTTGCTGTCTGCACTTCCGACAAACATTTCTTCGATGGCCGGGGTCAGGAGTTCACGACGTTCTCCCCAAAAACTGTTGCCCCATTGTTCGAACTGTTCATACAGGAACATTGCACCGATATCATGTTTTCCAAACGTGTTGTTGTAATTCAGTTGCAAGTTCAACGTGTAGGAACTTGTTTCTCCAAAATCGCGTCTGACGAAGTTTCCACGTTCCGTTCTGGTACGTGTTCCAACAACGGGAGCATCTTCGGCGATGATGTGGTTATGTCCTCCGCTTGTCTGGTGGCGATACAGGGTATATTCTTTTCCGACCAGTTTTTCCGTTGTATAATAGCGACGGTAGTTGAACAACCCGCTGGCTGATAATCCTTTTACATATGGGATGTTCCACTTGGCTGTCAGTTTGGCATTCAGCGTGTTGTATTCGTTCTTGCGCGAACCTCCGCTGTTAATGACTTCCAGGATGTTCCAATTGTAAATCGTGGCGTTGGGCCTGCCGTTTACATAGGCGGGTTCCGTTGTCGGGAAGTTTAACAATGCGCGGTACATGTCCTGCATGTAATCTCTGTCTCCGTCGTAAGGCCAATATGGCATGTTACGCTTTTTCATATTGCCGTCCACATCCAGACCAATAGTGAAATTGTCGGTGATATTGGCATCGACGTTTGAGCGGAAATTGTAACGTTTGAAATCTAAGTTATCGAAAGATCCGGACTGGTTGTAATAACCGACCGACATGTAATAGCGGATACGTTCGCTACCTCCGTTCACACTCAGGTTATGTTGGGTCGTGAACGGATTTTTCCAAGCCAGGTCAAACCAATCCGTGCTGTGTGTTTTGAAGTATTCCTGCTCGTCTTCCGTGTAGTAGCGCGAATCGGTTTCCGGAATGCCGTTATACATGAATTTGTTGTTCAGATAGACTGTCCGGTCATATGCGTTTATGATTTCGGGAGAGCGTGTCGGGCGTTCCGTACCAAACAATGCGGAATAGCGGAACTGGGGTTTTTGCTCTTTTCCTCGTTTTGTAGTAACAACGATGACACCATTGGAGGCACGCGAACCATATACGGCGGCAGATGCAGCATCTTTCAGTACGGAGATGTTCTCGATTTCGTTCGGGTCCAAAGCATCGAAATCGTTTTTCTCGCGTACAACTCCGTCAATGACGTATGTCGGGTTGGTGTTGTTCGGCGTGTTGATACCTCGGATCGTGATAGGGGAAGAGGAACCCGGAGCACCGGACTTGTTATAGGAAAAGATACCGGGCATACGGCCTGCCATCGCATTCGAAATGTTGGACACAGGAATACTTTGGATGTCATCAGCCGAGATGGTAGCGACCGAACCGGTCAAATTCACTTTCTTTTGCGTACCATAACCGATTACGACCACCTCGTCCAATTTTTGCATATCTTCCGTCAGGGTAATGTTCAAATTACTTTGTCCTGCAACTTTTACAAAACTTGTGTTGTATCCGATGAAAGAGACTTTCAAGGTCGCGTTGTCGGGAACTTCAAGCTGGAACTTTCCGTCCATGTCTGTAATCGTTCCGGTGCTTGTCCCTTGGATTGAAACGTTTGCTCCGGCAATAGGACCGAACTGGTCGGAAACGATTCCCTTAACGATTTTACGCATTTGTTGAGCCGAGGCCTCGGTCTCCATTGTTTTCGGACGAAGAATGATCTGTTTTTCATTCACCCTATACTCCACATTAGTGGATTTGAAAACTTTCTTCAGGATGGATTCGATCGTCTCGTTGTTGAAATTAGCATTGATTCTTCTGTCTACATTTACCAGTTCATTGTTATAAATAAAATGATAATCAGAATTTTCCTCTATCTTGTTCAATACTTCTTCTATTGAAGCATTGTTCATTTCTATAGAGAGACGTGCAGATTGCGAATATAAATTATTTGCATTTGCGGCACTTAGAAAACAGGTTAAACATAAAGTGGCGATTTTCATGCGTGTAGGAATTTGAGGAGACAAATCAAAATATGACCTGAAACCTTTTTGTTTTGATGTAATTTTCATAACTTTACATTCTCAAATTTAATTAGGTAGTTGATGACTTAATTAGCCAATTATCATTCGTCAGGTGAGATTTTCGGATTGATAATTGTTTTTTGATCACAGGGATGGGAAGATGTTGCAAGCGTCTTTCCATCTTTTTGGTTTAAGAGTGTGTGTTGTTGCTATGTCTTCATGGTATTTCAATTTTTGTGTTAATCATTCTTTTTTATTTATCACGTTTATTAGACGTAGGAGACAAAAATTCCCCTACGCCAAAAGGTGATTTTTTTATCTTGCTTCAATAATAACGGTCCGGCGGGAATAAGAATAGTCACTGGCTTGTTCTGGTTCGATCATCGTACACTTGATCGGAGCTGTCTTTTCAAGCAGTTGCAGGATCTCTTCAAGGGTTTCGGTCGTAAAGGTGGCGGAATATTTGTAATTGAATATTTTTTTACTCTGTAAGATGATGTTCACGTTGAAATGGCGTGACAGGCGTTGGGCAATCTCTGCCATCTCGGTCCGGCGAAAAACAATTTTCCCATCCTTCCATGAAGTTACCATATACAGGTTGATATCAGAAACCATCATGTTATCCGTTACCTTATTATATACGGCTTGTTCACCCGGACTCAAAACTTGAGGGATCGGTTTCTTTTCATTTCTGATTTCTATGGATCCGTTTGCCAAAGTGGCTCGTATCTCATCATCGTCTTCGTAGGCGCTAATATTAAACTCCGTACCATAGGCACTTACCGTAAAGCCATTTGAAAGCGCTACATCAAAACGGTACTTTTTATCTGATGAAACTTTGAAATAGGCTTCACCGGACAGGTATACTTTGCGATGGTCTCCGATGAAATGTTTGGGGTAATGCAGCTTGGAACCTGAATTCAGCCATACTTCGGAACCGTCTGGCAATGTAACTTTGGAAATAAGACCATATGCACTCGACAATACCACTTGTTCGATTGGCTGGTTTTCCAATCTGTAGGCACGCAGATAAAAGTAGACACTGCTGATTAGGGTGGGAATGAGCAATATGGCTGCCGCATAACGGAAATAACGACCGATCTTTTGCCTGAATCGGTTTTTATGCATGGCTCTCGATACTTCTCTCCAGTGCTTATCGACATCTATTTGCTCTTGCAAGTATAACTTTTGACTGGCGTCACAGATAAAACGAAGATCATCGACCTCTTTCTGTAATTCAGAGGAATCCTGCATTTGTTTTTCAAAAGTATCGGTATCTTCTTTTGATAATTTGCCATCCAAATAGGCTATGATATGTTCGGTTTGTATGTTCACTTTCGTCATATGTTTGTGATTAGACGCATAAAGGGGAAATTTCCCTATGTTAAATATATTTATCAGGAGTTTGAAATAACAAAATGAGGAGAGGCAAATAGTCTTTCAATTCAACACGTAAAATTTTAAGTGCTTTACTTATATGCGCTTCGACTGTTTTGACAGATATTTGTTGCTCTTCTGCGATCTCTACATATTTCTTTCCTTCAAAACGATTTTTTTCGAAAATAAGACGGGTATTCTCCGGTAATTTATCCAAAGCCTCTGTCAACATGGCTCTAAGTTCGACAATCGAGTAAATGTCTCCTTCCGGTTCATGCTCTCTGTTTATCTTCCATTGTTTCCAAGTTGATTCGAGTTCTTGTTTCCGGAGATAGTCGATACAATTGTTGCGTACGCTTGTAACCAGAAAGTTACGGGCGGATGTTTCGATTCTGATGCTTTTTCTGTTTTCCCAGATTTTGAGAAAAGACTCCTGTACGACGTCTTCACATGTTTCCCACCGTTCTATGTACCGATGGGCAAAGATGCAAAGAGGAGAAAAAAATTGGAAAAATAGTGTGCTGAAAGCATTCTCGTTGTCATTTACAGCGATTTCCCAAAATAGCTTATCGATATGTGGTGATATCTCCTTCATATTTCCGTTGAATGACAACAAATATTGATTAAGTTCTCATAGGACTAATTCGATTTGTATCAACAAAGTTATAATAAAATTATCATAAACCTCTAACAGCGAGGTATAAATTCAAAATAACATTCAAATAGCATTCCTCCTAAACGGAAGGAATGCTATTTGTTGTATTTTATAATATGCTGATTTCCTTATATATGGAGATTCTTATTGACGTAGTCCTATGAGAACTCTGTACATCAACGTCTATAAGGCAGAAAAGCAGATTAAAAATAGGTCCTTCGTTGTTACTCCGTTTAACGGCTCTGTCTCTTACCGTCCGGGAGTCTCATTGTGTATGACTTTCTGACAAATGAAACAAAAATATGATTTATTTTTGTATTTGTTCTTTTCCGATCTCATCCAAATAACCGCAAGCCACCTCTACCGTCGGTACGTTCTTGATCACGATACTGCGTTTCCCGTTTTGTTCGCGAAGCATGCATTCACGTGGATGCTTCTGAATGAAGCTGAGTAGTTTGTCGAAAGCTTCACTCTCGTAATAGGGACTGTTGGGATTAGTGACAAGAAAGATGCTCATTTGCCCTTTTTTCAGAATGACTTTTTCCATGCCCAGCATCTTTGCCATGCGACGAAGGCGAACGACACGGATCAGCTCTTTTCCTTCTTTCGGGACTTTCCCGAAACGGTCTTTCAGACGCTCGGTGAAAGCAAGGATATCGCGTTCTTCCTCCATCTTATCCAACTCGCGATAGAGGGAGACACGCTCGGAATCGTTCGGAATGTAGGTCGGTGGGAACATCAGTTCCAGATCGCTTTCGATATAAGTTTCGCGGACATATTCACTACCGGTGTCGGGGCGCTTTTCGGTCGCATCGGAATACAGGTCGGCAAATTCTTCCGCTTTCAATTCGTCAACGGCTTCTTCCAAGATTTTCTGGTATGTTTCGTAGCCTAAGTCGGCGATGAAACCGCTTTGTTCGGCTCCCAACATATTTCCGGCTCCCCGGATGTCGAGGTCCTGCATGGCAATATGGATACCGCTTCCCAGCTCCGAGAAATTCTCGATCGCCTGCAAACGGCGGCGTGCTTCCTGCGTAAGGCTTGACAGGGGTGGAGAGAGGAGGTAGCAGAAGGCTTTCCGGTTACTTCGTCCGACACGGCCGCGTAATTGATGCAGGTCGGACAATCCGAACTGCTGTGCGTTGTTGATAATGATCGTATTTGCATTCGGCACGTCGATTCCGCTTTCCACAATGCTTGTGGCGATCAGCACGTCGTATTCGTAATTGACGAAATCCAGAATGATCTTTTCCAGTTTATCCGGCTCCATCTGTCCGTGTCCGACAGCAATACGGGCATCCGGTACTTCGCGTTTGACGAGCGCCTCCATTTCATAAATATTCTGGATACGGTTGTTGATGAAGAAAACCTGCCCGTTACGACTCATCTCGAAGTTGATGGCTTCACGGATAATGTCCGGGTTAAACCGTTCTACCTCTGTTTGCACCGGGTAGCGGTTGGGTGGGGGAGTCGTGATGCTCGACAGGTCACGGGCTCCCATCAGCGAGAATTGCAGGGTACGGGGGATCGGCGTTGCGGTCATGGTGAGCGTGTCTACGTTTGCTTTCAACTGGCGCAACTTCTCTTTGACAGATACACCGAACTTCTGTTCCTCGTCGATAATCAGCAGGCCAAGGTCTTTGAATGTGACATCTTTTCCGACGATACGATGAGTCCCGATGATGATGTTAATATTCCCCTCCTTCAAGTCTTTCAATGTCTCTCTGATCTCTTTCGCCGTACGCGCCCGGCTGATATATTCGATCCGGCAGGGAAAGTCTTTCAACCGTTCGGAGAATGTCTGGTAATGCTGGAATGCTAACACCGTAGTCGGGACCAGCACGGCAACTTGCTTGTTATCCGAAACAGCTTTGAAAGCAGCACGGATGGCTACTTCCGTTTTCCCGAAGCCCACGTCTCCGCAGATCAGACGGTCCATCGGACGGTCGCTTTCCATGTCGGCCTTGACATCGGCTGTCGCTTTCATCTGGTCAGGAGTGTCTTCATAAATAAAACTGGCTTCCAGTTCGTGCTGCATGAAGCTGTCCGGGCTGTATGCGAAACCTTTTTCTTGTTTTCGTTTGGAGTAGAGGAGAATCAGGTCGCGGGCGATATCTTTCACTTTCGACTTGGTGCGTTCCTTCATCTTTTCCCAAGCCCCCGTTCCGAGTTTGCTCAGTTTGGGTGGTTCCCCGCTCTCTTTGCCTTTATACTTGGACAATTTATGGAGGGAGTGGATGCTGACGAATATAATGTCGTTGTTCTGGTAGATCAGCTTGATGGCTTCTTGCATTTTACCGTTCACTTCCGTACGAACCAACCCTCCAAACTGTCCGACACCATGATCGATATGCACGATGTAGTCGCCGGTCGTGAATTGGTTCAACTCCTTTAGCGACAGAGAGAGTTTTCCACTTCGTGCCTTGTCGCTTTTCAGGTTGAATTTATGGAATCGGTCGAATAACTGGTGATCCGTGAAAAGGCAGACACGCAAAGTTTCGTCGGCAAAACCTTCATGTATAGTCTTGTTGACAGAGGTAAAAGGTATATCGTCTCCCCGGTCCTCAAAGATGGCCCGGATACGGGCAGCTTGCTTTTCTACATCACTCAGTATATATAATGTATAGCCGTCTTCCAAATATTTGTGGAAAGATTCACTTACCAAATCAAAGTTTTTATGATAGATTGGTTGTGCTTCCATAGAGAAAGCCAAGGTTGCATCGACTACTCCCGCCACCCGCGTACCGAAATGGAGACGGCAGAAACCGAGCGCCGCATGTAGAAAGTCCTCTCCGGTAATCAATTTGGCCCGCAGTTGTTCGATGTCGGCAAACGATTCTTCATCGCCTATGATCGGTTCTTCATTCCAGATACTGCTGATACGCTCTTTTACCCATGCCAAGTCTTTGCAGGCGAGCAACGTCTCGGACGGCAATGAGTCCAACAGGGACGAGTTAGTCCGGTTCCCTTTTGTCATTTCAGGGACGATATAGATACTGTCCAGTTTTTCTTTGGATAGCTGTGTTTCTACATCGAACGAACGGATCGTCTCTACCTCGTTTCCAAAAAAGTCGATACGATAAGGAAATTCATATGAGAACGAGAATACGTCTAAGATACTGCCACGCATCGCATACTGCCCCGGTTCGTAAACGTAATCAACCTGTTCGAAACCGTATTCGTCCAACACGTCGGAAACAAACATATTGTCCAACTTCTCACCAACACTGATCTTCAGCGTATTTTCTTTCAGGACCTCCCGTGAAATCACTTTCTCCGCCAATGCCTCCGGATAGGTGACAATGACGAAAGGTGCAGTCGGATCCTGCAACGTACTGAGAACTTCTGTCCGCAGGATTTCGTTGGCAGGGTCCACATGTCCGTACTTGATAGCACGCCGATAGGCAGAGGGAAAGAAATAGATGCCGTCACCTCCGGTGAGTTGCACCAGATCATGATAAAAGTAGCCGGCTTCCTCCAGATCATTCAATACACACACATAGTTTCCCCTTCTTTTAAAAAAAAGAGAAGCTATTGTCATTGCGGCCCCTGAACCGTTCAGCCCTTTCAGAAATATATTGCGGGATGTTTTGCTTTTTAACAGGGTATTTAACGCCGTCACTTGTGGATGAGCGGCATATTGTTTTAGTAAATCTTGTATCTCCAACGGATGAATTGCAAATTGATAATTGATAAATGAAAATTGTATATGTGCAAAATTACGGAAAATGTTACAATGATCTTCCTAAAACCAACGAAAATATCTACCTTCGCACCTAAGTTGTCAATTGAAATAAGCAGATTCTTCTCATTTTCAATTTTCAATTTTCAAATTTCAATTAAACAGAGGATTATGTCAGACAGTATTGTTATTATACCTACGTATAACGAGAAGGAGAATATAGAAAGTATTATTCGGGTTGTATTTGGGTTGGAGAAAGAATTTCATATTTTGATTATAGATGATGGATCGCCCGATGGTACGGCAGATATTGTAAAACGATTGCAAAAAGAGTTTCCCGAACGTCTTTTTATGGTGGAACGTAAAGGTAAGTTAGGATTGGGTACGGCTTATATCTGCGGATTCAAGTGGGCTATAGAGCATAAGTATGATTTTATATTCGAAATGGATGCGGACTTCAGTCATAATCCGAATGATCTTCCCAAATTATATGCGGCCTGCACGGAACAGGGGGCTGATGTCGCGGTCGGTTCCCGCTACTGCAATGGTGTGAATGTTGTGAACTGGCCGTTAGGGCGTGTGCTGATGTCTTATTATGCTTCTGTATATGTCCGTTTTGTTACCGGAATGAAAGTACAGGATACGACAGCCGGTTTCAAATGCTACCGCCGCGAGGTACTTGAGACGATTGATTTGGATCGTATCCATTTCAAAGGATATGCGTTTCAGATAGAAATGAAGTTTACGGCATATAAGTGTGGCTATAAAATTGTGGAAGTTCCCATTATCTTTATCAATCGTGTATTAGGTACTTCCAAGATGAACTCCTCTATCTTCGGGGAAGCATTGTTTGGTGTATTGAAATTGAAATGGTGGAGTCTGTTTCGTAAATACCCCCAAAAAGGAAGCCGGAAAGCGATTGCCGGATAGTACCATTATTATAAAAGCAATAAAAAAGCTGCATCTTTCAAAGGTGCAGCTTTTTTATTGCTTTTATATGCTATTGTTTGTTATTCTCAATTCAATGCTTTCAAGGAGAAATGGAAGGAAGTGCCTTTCCCTTCTTCGGAATCGAACCACATTTTACCACCGAGTTGCTCGACAAAATCTTTGCACAGCATTAAGCCCAGGCCGGATCCTTTTTCATTATTCGTTCCGTAAGAAGTAAAATGAGTGTTTTGCTTCAGCAACTTACCCTGGTCTTCCATCTTGATTCCTTTACCTGAGTCTTTCACACTGACAATGACGAAATCCCCGTCTTTTTTGGTCGATACCGTAATCACGCCTTTTTCGTAGCTGAACTTGACAGCATTGGAAACCAGATTACGGACGATTGTCTTTACTATATCGATGTCTGTCGCCCCCATCAGTTCTTTATCCAGACCTTCGAGCGTGATGGATATGCCTTTCTGGGTTGCCATCGGAATAAATATCTCGGCAGTACTGTTGACTATACTGTTGATGTCGACCTGCTGTCTGTAAATATTCTGTTTGTTCAAACGATTCTTCGCCCATTTCAGGAGGTTGTCGAGAAGTTGGAATATTTCTTCCGATGTCTTGTTCATCATTTGAAGCATTTCGTATACCTCGTCGCTGACCTGATTCTTATCGACCATCATCAGGATAGCGTTATTCATCATCTTCAATGAACCAAGCGGAGAGCGCAAATCGTGTGCAATAACAGAATAGAGCGTATCGCGAGATTCGATCGTGTTTTCAAGTTCCTGCTTGATACGTTTAATACTGAACAGTTCATAGCGATGGGCGACACGTTTTACCAATTCTTCCCGTTGAAAAGGTTTTGTTACATATTCCGTCGCTCCCAACTGGTAACCTTTTACGATACTTTGCATATCACTTAAGGCCGACATGATAATGACAGGGATATTGTTGGTTTCCGGATTGCTTTTCAAATGCTGCAACACTTCGTATCCATCCATCTCCGGCATCATAATATCGAGCAAGATAAGATTGGGATGCTTTTCCTGGGCGATACGTAACGCTTTGGTTCCACAGTCTGTCGTCAGTAGCGTATAACCTTCTTTTTTCAGTATCGCCTGCACAAGCATAACGTTAGTTGGCACATCGTCTACCACTAATACTGTATATTGTGATGCTAAATTTTCCATTTGATTTCGTATTTTTCTTGATATTCAAATACTATCAATGATACAAAAGTATTGAATTCTGTCGACATAATCGTCTTTTCCTGAAAAATAAATTCTATTTCGGAAAAATATCTCTTTTGCATATTTAGCGTGTACAGCTAAAACGCTTGATATAGGATGAAATGGAGTTTTTTATTGAAATTATTCTTTAAGTTTGCACCATGAAATCGAATTTAGTTTTTTTAGTGCTCATATTAGCCGGTTGTCAGCCGGAAATGCCTGTGACATCCTCTATTCTGGTGGATGGGGACGGCTTGACAATTCCTGTAAACAAGGATCTGTATGGTTTGACCATTGAGGAAATCAACCATGCGGTGGATGGCGGTATTTATGCGGAATTGATACAAAACCGGAGTTTTGAAGATGGAGTGCCTCCCTTGAACTGCCCGTACGACCCTGTCCGCCGAGTCCTGACTACTCCGAATGGATGGAGTATTCCTTTCTTACGTTCTGATTCGGTGCCGGGATGGCATCGCTTTTCTGCGACATCTTATATCTATCCCGACACAAAGGAGCTGATTAACGACAAGAACCGGCGTTCCCTGTTGGTCTCGGTGTCTGCTTCTGCCGAATCGGGAAAAGGAGGTGTCGTTGCTGAAGGGTATGGAGGAATACCTCTTCACGAAGGCGAGAAATATGATTTGTCTTTCTATATAAAAGGAGCCTCTATGGTTCCGAAGACAGTAAGTCTGACTTTGGCTGATTCTACCGGAGAAACGGCTTTCAGCGAAGTTTTCCGTGTAGCACCGACCTATGAATGGAGGAAGTACAAGCATACTTTTACCGCGAACTCGAATACAAATAAAGCCGTGTTGACAATAACGACTGACAGTTCGGCCGTTTTCTGGCTGGATGTCGTATCCTTGTTTCCTCAAAAAACATGGAAAGATCGTCCGAACGGATTACGTCCGGAACTGATGGAATTGATTGCGGCATTGAAGCCGGCGTTCATTCGTTTTCCCGGCGGAAGTTTTGTTGAAGGATATACGGCCGGAACCTACCCGGTCTGGCGTGAAACGGTAGGAGACATCGCCGAACGCAAACACTTCTGGAATGTATGGGCATATGGCACGACCAACGGCATTGGCTATCATGAGTATCTCCAAATGTGTGAAGACTTGGAAGCCGAACCGGTCTATGTCATCAATAGCGGTGTGACCAACCAAAGCCGCCGTCCGCGTTACGAAGACATAACGGCGATGGGAAAACTGGTACAAGACGCCTTGGACGCCATCGCTTATGCCAACGAGCCGACCGATTCCGTTATGGGAGCTTTACGGGCCGGTCATGGACATCCGGAACCTTTCGGGTTGAAGTATGTGGAGATCGGTAGCGAAAATTACGGTCTGGAATATTCCAGACGCTTCGAACTGTTTAAGAAAGCGATCCAAGAAACCTATCCGGACGTTACGGTGATAAGCAGTTCCGAGGTCAGAAAGAAAAACAGGAATGAATGGTCGGATACTCATTTTTATTCAAGCGAATCGTTTTTGATCTCCAATCACAACCGTTTTGTTGCCGGACGTACGCGCCGGATGCCACCTGCCTTTATCGGAGAATTCGGTTTATCCGGCGGAGCTGCTCCCGGAAGTTTGCGGGCTGCCATCGGGGAGGCTTGTTTCCTTGTCGGAGCAGAGAACGGGCAAGACATCGTGAAACGTTTGGCTTATGCCCCGGTTTTAGGGAATACGAAATACAAGATAGAACGCTATCCGGCCATTTCTTTTGACGGTGAACAGATCGCTCTTTCGCCCTCTTACCATCTGTTGCGAATGTTCGGCAACAACAGGGGAGACGAAGTGCTGAAGACCGAAGTCCATACCTATCAGAAACCTCAGGTTACCTTCGGACGTGCCGGTATCGAGATGTTCGATAACAGCTATGAATTTAAAGAGGTGAAAATAGATAATTCGCCTGTTACGGAAGGGACTGTCATGACCGGAGGGTGGACAGTCGACCGGGGAAGACTGACACCGGTTGCAAACAGATGGAACTACATCCTTTTAGGCGATCCGTCTGCCTATGATTATATCTTTTCGGCAGATATCAGGAGGACGAAGGGAAGCGGACAAATCCAATTCCGTGTGCGTGATAACGGGCTGTCCGGAGAGCGGAATGACTATATCGGACTGACGATCGGCATCGGTCTTGTCGAGTTCTACCGCCAGGCAGGAGGAGTGAGGGATACGTTGCGTACGCCTGTCCTTTATCCGTTCCAGAGTAATCGCTGGTATAACGTGAAGATCGCTTGTAAAGGGGAACAAATCGGTTGTTTCGTGAATGACACACTGGTTCATGAAGCAATACTACCCGGCATACCTTCTTTGGTTTCTACCGCTGCACTGGATAAGGAGACGAATATGATTATACTGAAGGTGATCAACACGACCCAGCACGAAGAGAAGACGGAGTTGAACCTGCAAGGTATCAGTGTTAAAAATACGGCGGAGATTATTCAACTCACAGGCGATCCCGAAGCGCGTAACACATACGGCAAACCCGACGAGATCATACCGGAGACAAAAGAAATATCCTTCTCGTTGAGTGGTCCCAAGGTATACAGTTTTCCTCCGAACTCGATTACGATAATGAAATTAAAAATCGATTGATAACATTTAGGCACGGATTACACGGGGAAATCCGTGCCTAAAACGTTTTCTTAATGAACTAACATCTCAGGAGTGATCTTGACAAACTTATCAGTATCGGCTTTGCGGAGTTTCACGCTTCCGTCGTTCCAGTTTGAAGGCCATCCGCCGATGATATGTCCCAGGAATACCACCTTGATCTCGTGCAAGCCTTTAGACAAAGCAGCCGAACTGTCGTGACGGGAGAAACGTTTCACTTCACCTCCGTTATTCACTAACAATTTACCATCGATCCATACTTCTTCGTTGTCGGAAGAAATATAGTAAACGCCGTCTTCAGGAATATTGACGTAACCGGTTGCTATGGCAGCATATTGCTTGACACCGCGCATAGATTCGCTTGTTTTCACTACGCTGGTGATTTCACGCAGATCTTTGATGACCGATTTCTTCCATTCTTTTACGTCTCCCAGTTTGGATGAATTCAAGAACATGCCGTCGGTCACTTGCATTTCCAATCCCGGAGTAGTCTTGGCAACTTCCTTGGCAGGAGCTAAGGCTTGCTTTTCAACTGTGATCGTACGAGTCTTACTCATTTTGCCGGAAGGCAATACGGAGCGAATCTTCAGAACACCGGATTCCGTAAATTCGATCGGGGCGGAATAGACGGCAGATTCCTGAGCCGGTTCGGTTCCGTCGATTGTATAAACCATCTTGACCGGACGGGTTGTCTTGAATTCCAGAGAAGCTTTGTCGGTGAATGCAACGAAATTACATGAACCGTTCGGCTGTTCCGGCTGCGGAATATGGTAGTTGATGTTCAGTTCGTCCAAACGAACCAAAGCATTATCCAAGCGACGTTCGAAATCTTTATAATCTTTGCGTGCCAGTGTAGTCCAGCCGATTTCGGCTAATGCCAACACACGTGGGTAAGCACGATATTCCACCAGGTCCGTGTTGTACATATATTCAGACCAAAGGTTTGTTTGTACACCCTTGATCAAGTTTGCCTTTCCGGTAGCGACCAAAGTATCGGGCGTCGGATTGTATGCATACACTCTCGACAACGGATCGTAGCCGCCGATAGAAACCGGTTCGATCTTCGGATCTCCTTGGAACTGGTCAATGTACATGCCGCCGCTTCCTGGAGTCATGATCGCTTCATGTCCCATGTTTGCAGCAGCGATACCGCCTTCTTCACCACGCCAGGACATAACGGTTGCGGAAGGAGCGAGGCCGCCTTCGAGGATTTCATCCCATCCGATGATCTTTTTACCATGCTTGTCGGACAGGTATTTCTCCATGCGCTGAACGAAATAGCTCTGTAACTTTTCTTCGGCAGAGTTATTCTTGTCGGCTTTCAAGCCTTCCTCGCGGATACGTTTCTGGCAGAGCGGGCATTCTTTCCAACTTGATTTCGGACATTCGTCACCACCGATGTGAATATACTCACCGGGGAAAAGAGGTGCGACTTCGTCAAAAACATCCTGCAGGAACTCGAAAGGTTTTTCCTTTCCGGCACACAATACGATGTCTTCCACACCCCAGATGATACGCGGGGTAGTCGGTTCGCCCTTACAAGACAATTCAGGATATGCGGAGATTGCGGCCAACTCATGTCCCGGAAGTTCGATTTCGGGAACGATCGTAATAAAACGGTCTGCTGCATATTTTACCACATCCTTGATCTGTTCCTGCGTATAGAAACCGCCATATTCCGTTCCTTCGCCATCGATACGCTTGGAACCGATCTCTGTCAGTTTCGGATATTTTTTGATTTCGATACGCCAACCCTGATCGTCCGTCAGATGCCAGTGCATACGGTTGATCTTGAACAAAGCCAGTACATCGAGGTGTTTCTTAACGTTCTCTACCGGGATGAAATGACGGCAAGGATCCAACATGATACCACGATATTCGAAACGCGGTTCGTCTTTCACCGTTACGCTGGGAGCAGTCCAGGCAATACCGTTCACGACTGCCGGACTTTCAATTTCGGCCGGAAGCAATTGCATGAATGTTTGCATACCGTAGAACAGGCCTTGCGGGGTTTTAGCCTTGACCGTCACGCCTTGCGGAGTGACATCCAACGTGTAGCCCTCGTTGTTTACATCCAGTGCCCCGTCGATTGCCAGCGTAATGCCGTTGGAGGCAGCCTTGTCACTGACTGTTATCCGATAGCCGGTGGCAAGATTCATTTGGGCGGCAAAATATTCGGCTACTGTTTTAGCTTCCGGAGTGGAAGCGGAGAAAGCTGTGTTTTTGCTTAGTTTAAAACTGCCCTCGTTCTGGACGAGGCTTACCGGCATCGGGATCACATTGATACCTTGATTGTAAGGCATCTGTTTTGTCGGTCCTTCGCTGCATGACGCAAGGATACAAAGTGCTGCGCCTGCACACATCGATAAAAGTGTTTTCATAAATTATTTATGTAATTTGATTGATTTAGAAAAAGAAAGAAAGAGATTTATGATTTATAATTTATGATTTATGCGTCACAAAAATAAATCATAAATTATAAATCATAAATCTATACATTACCACGCGAAGATTGGATACTCCTTCATGATGCTGTTTACTTTTTCGCGAACAGCAGTGATAGTCTTGTCGCATTCAGGTGCAGTCAGCACGGTATCGATCAATTCGACGATCTCAGCCATCAGCGGTTCTTTGGCGCCACGGGTGGTGATTGCCGGTGTTCCGACGCGGATACCTGAAGTCTGGAATGCCGAACGGCTGTCGAACGGAACCATATTCTTGTTTACGGTGATATCGGCAGCAACAAGAGCTTTTTCTGCAACCTTACCGGTCAGTTCGGGGAATTTCTTGCGCAAGTCGATCAACATGCTATGATTGTCCGTACCATCTGAAATGATCTTGTAACCTTTGTCCATGAATGCTTTTGCCATAGCAGCCGCATTTGCCTTTACCTGAGCCTGATAGGTCTTATATTCCGGTTCCAGTGCTTCGCCGAAAGCTACGGCTTTGGCAGCGATCACATGTTCCAGCGGACCTCCCTGGATGCCGGGGAATACGGCGGAATCCAACAATTGAGACATTTTTTTGATCTCTCCCTTCGGAGTCTTCTTACCCCAAGGATTTTCGAAATCTTTACCCAGGAGGATGATACCGCCACGCGGACCACGCAAAGTCTTGTGGGTCGTGGAAGTTACGATATGAGCATATTCCAACGGGTTATTCAGCAATCCGGCAGCGATCAGACCGGCAGGGTGAGCCATATCGATCATCAAAAGGGCACCAACCTTGTCAGCAATCTCACGCATCCGTTTGTAGTCCCATTCACGGGAATAAGCGGAACCGCCACCTACGATCAATTTCGGTTTTTCACGTAAAGCGACTTCTTCCATCTGGTCGTAATCAACACGGCCGGTGTCTTCTTTAACATTATATTCCGTAGCATGGTATAAGATACCCGAACTGTTTACTGGAGAACCGTGGGAAAGGTGCCCGCCGTGTGCCAGGTTCAGGCCAAGGAATGTATCACCGGGATTCAGGACTGCCAGAAATACGGCAGCATTAGCCTGTGCTCCGGAGTGTGGCTGTACGTTGGCCCATTCTGCATTGAAAATCTGTTTCAACCGTTCGATAGCGATGGTTTCGCTCTGGTCTACTACTTCGCAACCTCCATAATAGCGCTTGCCGGGATATCCTTCAGCGTATTTGTTGGTCAGACAGCTACCCATGGCTTGCATCACCTGGTCGCTTACAAAGTTTTCGGAAGCAATCAGTTCAATGCCTTTCAGCTGGCGCTGATGTTCCTTCTCAATGATGTCGAAAATGATATTGTCTCTTTTCATTACATGTAAAATTGGTTATTGCAATGAGTCCCCCTCTCTTTTTAGGGGATCGTTGGCAAATTTACGATAAAAAATCATATACGGAGATAAAATCATATCGAAATATCCTTATAACTTCAACATTGTATATAGGTTGGATGGATCTTGGCGACAATCGAAAATGGCCACAATATAGATTCGTTCTTCTCTGATAAGATAGATGATTTTATAATCTCCTTCGATCAGGGAACGAAAAGATTCTGTTCCTTGATAGTAGGATTCTACTTTTCCTACAATAGGGGAAACGGGTTAAACGATCTACCTGCTTCTTAATGGGGGAGATCCGTTTTTGAATCGTTTTCTTGCCAAAGGCTTTGTAGAAGTCGTAAATTTCTTTCATTTGTCTGATTGCTTGATCAGTCCAATAAGGCTTTAGGTTATCCATTATGTCTTTATTGTTTTACCAGGTTTTCATTTCTTCCTCTAATTCTTCAGTGGAAAGATATCTCCCTTCATCAATATCAGCTAATGACTGACGAAGTATCTCCATCTGCTCTTCATGCGTGTAAACGCAAGGACGTTTCATCGGGATAACATTCATGTCCTTGAATTTATCCAAGGCTTTTCTCAGGTAATCGATCAGTCTCGGATTGTCTGTTTCCAATATTTCTTCAATCAGAAGCTGTTTTTGTGCATTCAATTCCATTGTTGTCATAATATAAAGTATTTATCTGTGTGTCGATGCAGTTGCAAATATAGGTATATCAAAAGAAAAAGCCCGGTTTTATGCGGGCTTTTTCTTTTGACTGTTTTATTTTCTGATTTTCACAACTTTCCCCATCTTACTGCTATCGTAGGCTGCCTCGATCAGACGGATGACAGGCAACACGCCGGCGGCATCCGTCAGGAGTGGTTCGCCGTGGCGGAGATGTCGGTAAATATTGTCGTAAAATCCGCCGTAATTTCCGGCATGGCTGGGATATTTGCGTCGGACGACGTTGCCGTCTTTCTCTGTGTGAAGGAGTCCCCATATGCTTTCGTCTTCAACACCCCAGCCGGGAGAGCCGGGCATCAGCCCTTCGTTCAGGTCTGCTTCCTGACGGTCCAAGCCGTATTTGACGAAAGATCCTTCCGTGCCGTGCAAGACGAAGCGGGGTTCGGGTTCGCACATCAGATAGCTGGATTTCAAGGTGACTTTGACATGTGGCGCCTTGGAAGGGCGGAGCAGATGGATCACAAAATAATCGTCAACCTTGCCGCCCGTACGAATGATGTCGATATCGGCAAAAACGACTTCCGGCATGCCGAACAACTGAACCGCCTGATCGATCACATGAGCCCCCAGGTTATAGGTCAGGCCGCCGCCCAACTCTCCGGTTTCCTTCCATGTCCCCGGTTTTATAAAGTTACGGTAGCGGGGATAAGTCGATTCGAACTCTACAAGACGTCCCAGCAGTCCTTTATCCAGTATTTCCCGAACCGTCAGGAAATCCGAATCCCAGCGTCTGTTCTGATACACGCTTATAGCCAGTCCTTTGGAGCGGGCGAGGTCGACCAGTTCTTGCCCTTGTTCTACGGTTGTCGTGAAAGGTTTCTCGACAATCACATTCTTTCCGGCCTCCAGTGCTTTCCGGGCGTAGTCGTAATGCGTACTGTCGGGCGTATTGATGACAACCAGTTCTAACTCATCCAACGCAACGAGTTCATCGAAACTGCGCACAATACGGGCTGAAGGATAACGTTCTTTCGACAGTTCCTTGCTGCGCTCCGTGATTGCCGTCAGGCAAAAAGCCGGGTTCGTACTGATAAAGGGGGCATGAAATATTTGCCCAGACATGCCGAAGGCGGCCAATCCAGTTTTGATCTTCTCCATCTTTATGAAAGTTTGTTTTTGCGAAGATATGAATTTCTCCATCAAAATATCAGAAATTTGCAAACAATGTGAACGGAGTATTTACTTTTCAAGCAGGATGATCATGCCGCTCCGCCCCATAATCTCGCATCGCTCCAGATTGTTCATCCGGCTACCCCACTGGATGTTTCTTATTTCCGGCAATGAAATCGTAGCCGGATGGAAGCCTAAAGCTTTCTCGTCGATGGATATTTTTGCCTTTTGCGGCAGGTCCGTCCAGTTGGCTATCACGAGAAGGGCTTTGTCCCCGTTCGTATAGACCGTTGCCGGAAGATTCGCATTATCCGTCTTGACAGGGCTGTTTTCGTCCCAGTAGCCATGCATGGATGCTTTATCCATCCCGAACGAATCCCACAATTGCCAAAGCGGAACAGGGTTGCCGCTCCAAGGCAGGCGAGGAAGCATACCGAATATCATACCCCGGAAAGGATTACGCGCGTCCAGTGTCTCGCTTAACAGGCCAAACGGAATACCTGACATTTCCACTAACCAGAAGTCGGCCGTATTGTCAGCATTGAAACCTTCGCCAATCCAGGTACGATCGACGTAGGGAAGAAGTTCCGTATAGAGGTGCAGGGAGTTGACATAGCCGGCCCACTGGTTCATGTGGTTCCAGGAGTGGATGTCGATCAGCCGCCGTTTACCGTCGGCGTCGAGGATGCGACGGGCACGCTGCAGTGTTTTGCGGTCAAGGGCGCTGTCGTCGATATAAATACCGTCGACTCCTAAGTTTTTCACCATCCAATCCAGCCCGGCCAGATAATAGTTGTTCCAACGGGAATCGGGAGTCGTAATAACGGAAATGTCCATATCACCCGCATATTTTCCCTCTTTGAAAGCGTTGTACCAGGCAGGAATGAAGTGCGTGGCGAGATTCTTGTTCAGCCACTCGTTCGGCCCGTTACGATGGATCAACGTACGTGTGTCTTTTCCGGGACCGTCATGGATCACTTCTCCGCCCAGGCTTCGCAAGGCCCAGAGTTCGGGGATTTTCACGGTCAGTTCGCGCGTTGTGTAATATAACCGGACTCCGAGGTTTTTGCTGTGTGCTTCGGAGATGAAACGTTTCAGGTCGGCAACCGACTCGTCATAATACGGATAGTTGATGAAAGGATAAATATCTTTCTTATGATGGACATTGATCAAGTTCGCTCCTGCTTTCTGGGCAGCCGGGATATAGCCGGCGCTGACGTCGCTGTTCGAATGATAGAAACGCTCCGTTGCCTGCAATTCCAGGTCGATCGGTTTAACAGGCGTGATTTGCATGTCGAAGTTGTAATGCAGGACTTCGTCTTTGCGTAAACTGCGTTCGCCACTGTAGACGATCATTCGTGTTTCGCCCTCTTTTTCCGGGCGGATACGGATACCGCCTCTGTTGTTGTTTCCCCAGGAAAGGGGCAGGTTCAATTTGCCGAGTGCATAATAGATATTGACCAACGGACGCACAAAATTCTCATCCATGAAATGAAGGTTAAGGCCGGCGTTGACGTTACCCATCCAGATTTTGTCCTGATGCTTGCCGGTGTCCCATTTCCATGATATCAGCGTGTCCGGACGAAATCCGCCTTTGTGCCCCAATCCCATCATATACTTGGAGGCATAAGCCGTGTAAGGAATTTCCAAACGTATATCCTTGATCTCGACATCTTTTTTCGGTTTGACCTGAAGATGAATACTGCCGATACCGTCGAACCCGAAAGTACCCTGGCACACGACATCGAAGTTACGGCTCTTTTGCTTCGTTTCCCAACTGACGGAAGCGTCATTGCGGCTCGTGACACGGAGACTTCCGGGGGTCAAGGCCTCCTGTCCGTCGGGAGTCTCGATGACAAACGCCATTCCTTTTGCCAGGACGGCATTCGAGATTGAATCACTGAGCCGGTTGTTGGCATCGTAACAAGTGTTTATCCTGCACGGCAGCCCGCTCGAAGAAAGTTCGATTTCACCGCCCAACCAGGAGAGAGTTTTCTTTCGGACGGCCACCGGAGTGTAAGGCGCAGTCGGTTCATCGGCTTTCCCTAATGTGGAGTTGAGCCAGCGCAGACGGGTTTTCCGCCATCCTTCGTCATCGCCATGATTGGCGATCGGCAAACCCGACACGCTCAGTTCGATTGCTATCTCGACCGGTTTGCCGTTGCCTTCCTTCACGAAAGCCTTTCCTTTATACCGTCCTTCGGCAGAAGCCGGAATGTCCATCCCGATCCAGAGAGCTTGCACATGTCCTTTGGGGACACTGACGGTTTTACGGAATGTTTGCCCGTCGGTGTCGGTTCCTCCTTGGTTGAAACACTGAAATGAGGAGGATTTGATCTTATTCCCATCTCCATTGGTCAAATCGGAGAATGAAACGGAGACGTCTTTCAGCTCCTCGAAAGGAGTGAACACACCGATTTGCCACGTGTAGAACTCTCCGGGCCGGCAGTCGCCTTCCAATTGCTGCCAGGTCTCGTAGGCGCGTTCCGTCCAACGGGCTGGGATGGTCTGGTCGAGACGGATATCATGCATCCGGTCTTCGGCAAAGCAAAAATAGCCTGCCGCCGGTTTCCGTGCCAACAATTCTTGCATGGCGGCATTCGAGGCAGCCTGTCGCATTTCCGAATCTTGTTCGTTAACAGTTCCGGAGCGTTTCAGGTCATCGAAAGCATTCGTGACCGTTTCTTGGGCTTTCAGTCCGGCGTTGCCCCAGGTCAGGAGCAACGCAACGGCTGTCAGGATTGTTTTCTTCATCTTGTTCGTTTACATTAGTATTGTCATATCGAGGTGCTATTCACCCAGGTTTTCAAAGATGTTGCCTTCATGGATTTCATCTGCCTTGATTTCATCTTTATAATATTCGGCGGCGAGGCGGACATACTTTTTATACAGGCGGGTAGCGGTTTCCACTTCGTCGCCTTGCGTGATAGGGGTACGGACTTTGCCGGGCGTGGAAACGAACTGAAGTTCCCAGTCACCCAACATGCTGTAGAAATCGTTGGCACGGAAAGCTTCACGGCCGTGTGTTTGCGGCAATCCTTCTTCGCTGTAGCTTGTCCCGGCGTCGAGATGCTCCTGAAGCATGGCGTAGAACTTTTCCCAGCGTTTCAGATAATATCCGTCTATCAAACCCGTCCATTCCCGCCAAGAGTAGTCGAAGATAAGCGGATCGCCATCGGCCCCCCACACTGTGACAAGCGCGGTCGCGTCTTTTTCAAAGAGGTCTTTTTCTTCCTTGTTATCTCCCCAACTACGGGCCTGAGTCAACCATTTGTCAAAGTTGAATTCCGGACGCGTACGCAACAGCTCGTCGGCATCGCGCAGCATTTCGAGAAAACGGCCGCTATGCAGGGCGAACGCTTCCTTGTCTTTTTTGCGGAACGCCTCTGCCGCCTGTTTATGGATGGCCTGTCCGAGGTTGGACATCAACTGGCGCTGGACATCGACTATATCGAAACGATAAGGATCGGACTCCTTCAGCCGGTCGGCGTCTTTCAGCAACAAGCTTTCGGCCTGGACTACCGACAGGGGGGAGTAGGGAATCCCCAGGCCGGCGTTCGGACCGGACTTCTTCACATCCACAGCGGGGCGGGCAGCGATGATGGAGCTGCGTTCCGTCCCGTTTGTTCCCGGGCGATAGGGTCCTTCCAACAGATGCCGCCAAGCCTGACGGGCGCTTTCGGACGGTTTGCCATAGCGACGGTCTGCGTAACGGTCGAGCCATTTTTCGATATCGACCTCTTCTTTATGCAGCGGCATTTCGAAAGCCAGATCATAATAGACCGGATTTTGCTCGATAGACTCCATAAAGAGACCGGAGCCGCAAACATTCGGGTTCTTTCTTACCGCATTCGCGTATTGGTTGGAGGCAAGCAGGCGCAAATCTCCGTGCAGGTTGATACGTCCTCCGAAGTTATGCAGGTTTCCGGCAACGAGCGGATACCCCCAGCAAGCATTTTCCTGCTGGCTTCTGGCCCCGTTCAGGTCCAGGATCAGCAGATTCTCTTTCGGAACAGCTTTCACGATCGGTTCGCGAAGGCTCCATGCCTGCATGGCCCAAATCGAGTTCGGGTCAAAATCGTCGAAGAGTTGGTGGATGGCGTTGCCGACGGCGCTCAAATATTCCGGCGTGTCGACAGGCGGTTGGCTTTCGTGGAACGGATCGGCCGCATAAACACCATGCGCCCCGTAGAGTTTTTTCTCTTCTTCCAGGAAGTCGCGCCCGATCACGGTGAACAACGAATCGGTCGGGTCCAACTGCGCCGCCCCGGTGAAACCGCACCAGGATGGTTGCAACTGTATCTTGGCATCCGGGTATTTTTCTTTCAGCTCACGCGGGACATAACCGGAAAATCCTTGTTGAATGGGTTGCATGCCCAATTCCAGCTCCCGGTCGATAATCTGTTTTCCCAGAACGATATGCTTGTCGATCCAAGATTTGGGAAGCGGGCCGCCATAACTTTGCAGGTTCTGCATCCATTGCCATGCGAAATGTCCGGGACCGGCCAGGAACCGGCGGGCTTCCTCGTCCGTAAACTTGTGTTTGAGGAGGGTATTGTACCAGACTGCTTCCAGTCCGACAACGGACAAGGGCATGTTAATCGAGTTCATTGCCATAAAGTCGAGTTCCCGTTGCCAGCGTTCCCAATCCCACCAGGCTGCCGAGTAGCTGACCGTACAATAGTTCATGTAGACGCGGTATTTGCCGTTGATCGTGTTTTTAACGGGGACGGGCATCGGCAATTGTTCCGGCAGGTCCAGTTGATTGCCGAACCAGGAAACGTGTGCGTCGCAGGTATATTTCAGATACTGGTTGAACGCCGTCGCCAGTGAGACCGTGTTGTTTCCGCGCAGTACGACTTTGCCGTTGTCGGACGTGATCTCATAGGCGTCCATCCCATCGACAGGTTCCATTAATTCCAGTTTGAATTGATTTCCGTATCCGGGAGTCACGCGTTCGATCAAGTCGTAGGCCGCCTGTATCCGAGGATCTTTCTTACATCCTGTAGTGCACACGAGGATGAAGCTAAGCAGTAGTAATTTGAGTTTCATTTTTTTGTTTGTTGAAATTAGATATTACAATCATAAGACGAACAAAAAAAGCGTTTCCCTATGGCGGGCGACGCTTTTTTTGTTATTGTACTATTTTCAATCCTCTCAAATCGTTGCCGGAGACATTCTGGAAGACGCTGAGCCCAAATTCCGGAATTACGGCCAGTACATGGTCGAACACGTCGGATTGAATGCTTTCGTAAGGGACCCAGTCTTTCACGGAGGAGAAGAAATAGAGTTCGATCGGTATGCCGGTTTCCGTCGGCTGCAACTGGCGGACCATGCAGGTCAGTTCCTTGCTGACCTCCGGAAGGCTTTTCAGATAATTGACCAGGTAGGCGCGAAACACGCCGATATTCGTTTGCCGCCGGCCGTTCACACGGATGGAGCCGTCGATCCGGTGCTCTTCGTTATAGGCGTCCAGTTCTTTTTCTTTCTTGTCGATATAGTCTGCCAGCAAAGAAATTTTACGGAATTTGGCCAACATCTCCGGTGTGCAGAAGCTCACGCTGTTCATGTCGATATTGATAGAACGCTTGATCCGTCGTCCGGGAGATTCCGACATGCCGCGCCAGTTCTGGAAAGCATCGCTCACCAGGGCGTAAGGGGGGATCGTCGTGATCGTGTTGTCGAAGTTCTTGACTTTGACTGCGTTCAGCGTGACTTCGGTAACCGTCCCGTTCGCCCCGTATTTCTCCATCGTGATCCAGTCGCCCGGACGCAGCATGTCGTTGATCGAAAGCTGTATGCCTGCCACGAATCCCAAGATCGTATCTTTGAACACCAACATCAGGATAGCGGCGGAAGCACCCAGTCCGGCGAACAGCGTCGCCGGGGATTTTCCGATCAGAATACTGATGATCAGTATGAAGCCGATAAAGGAAACGGCGACCTGCAGCAGTTGGATGAAGCCTTTCAGCGGTTTGTTCCTGAACGATTCTTTCCGGTTGTATATTTCATGGACGACATTCAGGGAAGCGTTGATGAAGCGAAGCGAAATGGCAATGATATAAATCTGGCATATCATTTGCAGGATTCCCAATATCTTCGGCGCCTCGTCGGCCGGAAAAGCCAACGGCAACAACACATACACCAGGATGGCGGGGATCATGTGCATCAGCTTGTTGATAATCTTGCGCTCGACGATCAGATCGTCCCACTGGTTGCGGGTTCTCTTCGCAAGCCGTTTGAACATATTCAGGAAGATATAACGACAGGCGTAGTCGATGCCGACCGTCACGACTATGATCAGAAACAGGACGATCGCATTGTCCAGTTCATTTGCCGAACTACTGATAATACCCCATTCGATCAGACGATTGTTAATCCATTCTTGTATTGCGTGCATATTCTTTAAATGATTGGTCAAGTGTACTTGCGATAACCTGGAATTTCCATACAAAGCTAACTAAAAAAATACAATATACCCCATAAAAAGCGACAAAAAGGCCATTATCCTAATATATAGCCGATTAGCTAAAACACCAGTTTCTTAAAAAATATTACCCCTGCGGGAAATTTTATTTTTATGGGTATGAAAATCGATTTTCATGCTTGTGTGTTTCGATTTGGACCAATGGGTGTTTTTGCAAATTCGACAATAAGGCCAGTCTTTCCCTTGTCGCCTTATTTATGAATACTGGTAAACTTTCAGTTCGAATTTGGGAATCATTGCGAAGAAATGGTCGAAAATGTCCGACTGGATACGTTCGTATTCTTTCCATACTTTATTGCGGGAGAAGAAATATATCTGGATCGGCACGCCATATTCGGTCGATTGCAACTGGCTGATGATCAGATCGAGGTCGGTATTGACGACCGGAAGGCTTGTCAGGTATCTCTCCACATAGACACGGAATATCTGCGAATTGGTAGGCACGACGCCTTCGTCAGGCTTGTAGTCGGCAAGCAGCGGGATCTCCTTGCGGAACGTGTCGAGCATGTCCGGCGTGCAGAACTTGATGGTATTGAGGTCGAGAAAGATGGATTTCATCACACGGCGACCGCCCGATTCGACCATTCCACGCCAGTTCTGGAACGAAACGTTTACCAACGTGTAAGGCGGGATGGTGGAGATGGTATTGTCGAAGTTCCGTATCTTGACCGTGTTCAGCGTGATCTCCTGCACGATCCCGTTCGCGTTCGATCCCGGAACCGTGATCCAGTCGCCCGGTCGCAGCATGTCGTTGGCGGAAAGCTGTATGCCCGCCACGAATCCTAAGATCGTATCTTTGAATACCAACATCAGGATCGCCGCCGAAGCGCCCAATCCGGCAAACAGGCTTGCCGGCGACTTGCCGATCAGGATGGCGATGATGACGATCCCGCCGATAAAGAACAGCAAGACCTGAAGCACCTGCATGAACCCTTTGATCGGGTGGTCCTTACTTGCCTGCCGCATATTGTACATATCCAGAAACACCAGAATAAAACCGTTTATCGCCAGCAGCAAAGCGGACACGATATACACGGCGCATATTTTCTGGGACAAAAGCAACAATCCTTTTCCCCGTATAAACGCCAGAGGCAACAGGGCGTAGACCAGGAGGGCGGGTATCGTGTGGACCAGGTGATGGGCTACCTTGCGTTTGAGAAGCAACGAGTCCCACTGGTAATGCGTATGCTGCGCCAGTTTTTTCATGCTGCCGACAAAGATCGCCTGACACAGGTAATCCAGCCCGATCGCCAGTATGACCAGCAATGCAGCGATAATCATCTCGTCGAAAGTATCGGCAATCTTAGGGTCTACGCCCCAGCCGATCAGGATGCCGTTCATCCAACTGCCTAAGTTCACCATATCGTATTTGCTTTTTTATTTTGGATAACAACTCAATATTCGTTTGGTTTACTATAATCAATTGCAAATATCTGATTAATTTTTTTACCTTTGACGCTAATATTACAAATCTGTAAAAGATCGTGAACTTAAAATTAGTGATGATGGCATTTGCATGTTGTTCTTATCAATCGCAAGCAGAGGACTTGAACGCTCTCAAAGTTAAAGAATATAAACTGGAAAACGGACTGACCGTTTGGCTGAACGAAGATCACAGCCAGCCGAAGGTTTTCGGTGCCATCGTCGTGAAAGCAGGAGCGAAGGACTGTCCGGGCACAGGGATCGCCCACTATTTCGAGCATATGATGTTTAAGGGGACGGAACGCATCGGGACGCTCGACTACGAGTCGGAGAAAGTCTTGCTGGATTCCATCGCCATGAAATACGACGAACTGGCCATGACGGAAGAAGCCGAAACACGCGCCCGCCTGCAGAAGGAGATCAACGAGCTGAGCATCCGCTCTT
>UMLO01003588.1_pt1 | contig 26627 bp, 23 predicted proteins | sample 1966551 | NCBI WGS metagenome assembly UMLO01 (sample SAMEA4836201, study PRJEB28245) | human gut metagenome | biome: gut microbiome; material: fecal sample | place: Denmark | collected 2008
AACACGGCCGTCGGTAAAAAATGACTTTTTATAGCTGTGAGTAACAAGCTCAGAGCAAGATTTACTGTTTGAATAAGGGTCATATCCGTCAAGCGGCATATCCTCTGTAAAAGCGACGTTAGTTTCCTGATTTTCATAAACCTTGTCCGTCGTGATATTAAGAAAAGACTTAACGCAATCAAAAAGCCTTACACACTCGCAAATATTTACAGTGCCCATTACGTTGGTTTCATAAGTATAAACAGGCATTTTATAGCTGTCACGAACAATCGGCTGAGCGGCAAGGTGGAACACAAGTTCCGGCTGCTCCTTTTCAAAAACTTCTTTAAGCTTATCAAGGTCACGAATGTCCGCAATATATGACGTCATTTCATTTTTAATACCCGAAAGTTCAAAAAGACTCGGATTTGTAGGCGGGTCAATTGAATAACCTACTACATTTGCACCGGCATTTACAAGAATTTTGCAAAGCCAAGAGCCTTTAAAGCCCGTATGACCTGTTACAAGCACTTTTTTGCCTTTATAAAACGATAAATCCATATTTTTTACCAAACCTTCCACGGAGCAGTGCCGTTTGCCCACATTTCTTCAAGCTGCATCTTCTCTCTAAGAGTATCCATAGGCTTCCAAAAACCGTTATGAATATATGCGTCAAGCTCGCCCATAGAAGCAACTGTTTCAAGAGGAGCCTTTTCAAATACTGTTGAATCGCCCTCGATAAAATCGAAAATCTTAGGTTCAAGCACCATAAAGCCTGCATTGATGCGGCTGCCGTCCATATCGCTCTTTTCTCTGAACGAAGAAATGGTAAGGTCATCCTCAATACCGAGGCAACCAAAACGCTGACCTACCGAAACAGCAGTCATAGTTGCAATATGGCCGTGTTCCTTATGAAATTCAACAAGCTTGTTAATATCAACGTCTGCAACGCCGTCGCCGTAAGTAAGCATAAAAGGCTCATCGCCGATATAAGGCTGAATACGCTTTACTCTGCCGCCTGTCATTGTATCAAGGCCGGTATCGACAACAGTAACCTTCCAAGGCTCTGCATGCTCGCTGTGAACAGTCATTTTATTAGATGCGGTAAAATCAAATGTAACATCTGAGCAATGAAGAAAATAGTTAGCAAAATATTCTTTAATTGCATATTGCTTATAGCCTGCGCAAATTACAAATTCGTTATATCCGTAATGGGAATAAGTTTTCATAATATGCCAAAGGATAGGATAGCCACCGAGTTCAATCATAGGCTTCGGCTTGTTTTGGCTTTCTTCGCTGATGCGGGTACCGTATCCGCCTGCAAGAATTACTACTTTCATTTTTAACCTCCGTTATGTTTATGCCGAATAAAATAATATATATTCCGACATATTATTATAATAAACCAAATACAGTTTAACATATCAACATACTCTTTGCAACAAAAATATTTTTCGTTCTGCAAAAATCGAGCATATTCGGCGCTTTTACAAATCATTTAAAAAAGCTTGTGATAAATCAAAAAAGCAAAAGGAATAATGTAAACCGCAACGCCTGCAACGCAAAATGCCAATGAATAAAGCGCATAAACAAACGAGCAAAGCGCCTTTGGAGCAAGCCTTTCTTTTCTTCTAAGAATCAAAACGACAGCAAAAAGCACAGCACTTACAACACTTATTATCATGCCGGTTTTAAAACCTGTCGGCGTAAATTTCATTGAAATATTATTGCTTTCGCCGTTTAATTCAACCGCAGTCAAAAGCGACATAACACTTCTGACTTCGGCATTTTTACCGTTTACATCGGCACTCCAGCAGCCGTTATATTGCAAAGGAATCAGCAATACTTTATCTTTGTTTTCAGCCTTTACATTCTCAATATCAAGCGAATAATTCCCGGCCGAAACGTCGCCAAAATTGTTATACATATCGCAAACCTTTTGAAGTTTTTCAAGGCTCATAAGACCAATTTCAACGCCGAAATTTTTATTTCTTATATCATCGTCGCCGAGATTGTTTTTCCTGAAATTCTTTTGGTCTTGATACTTGCCCTCTTTAAGCTCAAGCCTTATTTCGACCTCTTTATCCCCCAAATCGCCGAGGCAAATAAGATTTCTGTTAAATCTGCCGGGATACTTTTTTGCTTTTTCCCTGTCAATCGACGGTATTCTCAAAGCCTTACCGTCAACGTAAATCCTTACTCCGCCCGCACCGTCAAGCTTAAAATAGGAAATATTGCCTTTTTTTGATTTAAAGGTATAAATTTCCGTTTTATCCGTCTTTGATTTAAGTGCAAGATTTCCGTTTTCAACTATATTTTCATCAGTCGAGGTAAGGGATTTATAAAGCTGATTGTTAAGCTCCATCCAATTTGCATTTTCAACCTTAATATCCAAAATGCTCTTATCAACAGCCATTGCATAAGGCAAGGTATATTTGCACTTATAGTAATTATACCCTTTTTTCTTGGAAATTTTATCGTAAAGCTCAGGGCTTTCGCTTTTAACTGAAAGAACATTTTTAATGCCCAAAATCGCATCCGTAAAAGCAGTTCCTCCGCTGTCATGAAGGCGTGTATATTCACTGCTGTAACCAAGTGAAATAAGCGAGCTTTGAATATCGGACGGAATAAGATGAGTCCAATCGGCAAGCGTTGCTCTTTGCATAATTGTGCCGTAATTGCAGTTTAAAGTAGTGCCTACGGTTTTAATTCTGTCTGTTTTTGAAGTTTCGATATCAAGCTTTTTGACAAGTGACTGCGACGTTGAAATATACTGAGGATTATGCTCTTTTTCAAGCATATCCGTCTGCCAATAAGGAATAAAAATCACACTCAAAGCAAGCGTTTCAGCAAGCACAAGCGAAAGAGCCGTTTTGTAATCAACCACCTTGTTTTTACTGCAAAAAATAACAAGATAAATTAATATCAAAACAGGCATTGCATAAAGCACGGAATACTTAAATTCATAAGCGCCGTCAAGCTTTTTAAGCACAAAATACGTTAATACCGTAAGGCAAACAAACAAAGCAAAATTGAATAAAACAAGCAAAGCGTTTTTCCCTGTTTTTTCGTTAAAATTCAGCTTGTTTAATTTTAAATATTTTGAATAATATCCTGCCGCCCAAACAAACGAGAATGCAAGCGCATAGCCCATTCTCATAGGAAAATATTTATAATCGCCGAAATGCATTAACGCATTGGTACCCTCACAAACGATAAGCACGGCAAGAAGCAAAATATTAAGCACAAAAAAGATATTGATTTTCTTGTTTTTTCTGTTTTTAATTATACCCAAAATCATTACGGCAAGCGGTAAAGAAACGCAAAACAGCATTGCCCATTTATCGTCACTCTTGCAAACATAAGTTCTTACGATTTCAAGATACTGTTTTACGATTTGTGAAAAATCAAAACCCGTTTCGCTCAAAAATCTTTCGCTTGAAAGAGTTTGCGAAAGCTTAGGCAAAAGAACAACACCGGATAACCCAAAGCCCAAAGCGGTTGAAAGTCCGAGTTCAAAGGCACGTCTTTTTCTGTTTTCTTTATTGTCTATTGTTTTAATATACAAAAAGCTCATAAAGAAAACGTAAAAAACAAGCAAAATAAAAACATAGTATCCGCAAAGCACATTAAGCACCGTCATTAATATATAAGGCAAAATTTTGCCTTTTTTCATAAGTGCATACCATGCAAGCATATAAAGAGGAAAAAGCAAAACGGTATCCTGCCATGCATTCGTGTAATACATAACGGAAAAACCGCAAAAGGCATAGCAAATTGACAAAAGAGTTGTCATAAACGGTTTGGCTTTAGTTGCTTTTTTTAAAAAAATCGCAGAGGTGAAAGCCGAAAGCGAAAAAGTCATTATAACATAAAGACCCATCGCTTTTCCCACAAGGCGCCTCGGCAAAACAAGAAGCGCAATCCAAAATACAGACAGCGAAGCGTTTGCCGTATCGTTAACGCCTAAGCCCGAATACCAATTAAAGCAAAGTGCCGTATCCTTAGTGTGCAATGCATCCCAAATATGATAAAAATTAGGTATAATTCCCTGCGCCATATCATAGTATTCAACATTATTGCTTCCGAAAGGATATATTTTTCCAATTATAAAACAGGCAAGAAGTATTGCCGCCGTTATGAACGGTGCGAGCAATAAATCATAATTTTTTCTGATACTGATTTTGTATTTATCGTACATAAAATTTTCCTCGACTTTGTTAATATAAACAGTATAACACAATGAATTTTATTTTTAAAGAGTTAATGTAAATACAACATATATCCTTAACAAAAAGCATGTATCGCAATACCTTGTGTATATATAATTTTATACAGTAAATTTTAAAAAACGCTTTACTTTTGGGCAAGATAATGTTATAATTGTCTAAAATCCCGATACAATTGTATTATTTAGATTGAGGTGTATTAATTATGAAAAAAATCATTTCATTAGTTATTGCAGCTATGATGGCTGTATCTATGTTTGCAGTAACAGTTCCTGCTATGGCAGCTAACGTAAGCAGCCCTACAGCAGCTACTCTTGAAGAGGGTAAAGCTCAAACTACAGTAAACGGCGAAACAAGACAGGGCGTTACTTACAGCGTAAACGCTCAGACTAAGAAGTCGGTTACTTTCACTTATAACGGTGAAGGCACTTTCAAGAGCTGGACAGATAACCTTTCAGCACTCGGTCTTGCTGAAGGCACAGATTATACAAAGGTTTTGAATGCTGACGGTTCACAGACTATCACATTCATTTCTCAGAAGGCTATCACTTCTTGGAACAACGGTTCAGTTGTTGTAAACGCAGTTGTTGAATTTGCAGATGATACTACACAAGCAACTGAAAAAGACACAACAAAGGCTACAGAGCCTAAGAAGAATTCTTCTTCAAAATCTCCTGCAACAGGTGCATCAAGTGCTGTTATGGCAGGTGCAATTGCAGCAGCAGGTGCAGGTATTGCAGTTTTAGCAGCTACAAAGAAGAAAGAAAATGACTAATTAGTATTCATATAATTAACCTGTTTGCTTTTGCAAGCAGGTTTTTTATTTTGTTGTAATAAAAATAATATAAATTTACATTATTACTATATTATTTTTATTTAATTTATGATATACTATACTTGTTTTAAAATGAGATTACTCGGTGATTAAAATGAACGATAATGAAAATGCAAAAGGAAACGAACTTAATAACAAGAGAAAAAAGAATATCAAGCTGATTGTAATATTTTTAGTTGTTTTCGTGTTGATTTTTGTCGGTGTTTATTTCGGCGGCTCATATCTGCAAAAGAGAAACGAAACGCCATCGCAAAGCGGCACTGTAAACACAACTGCATCTCAAAGCGTTGAGAGCACAGTTAAAAACCCGATAGATTTCAAATCTCTTGAAAAGAAGAACAGCGAAATTTATGCTTATATAAAAATAGACGGCACAAAGGTTGATTATCCCGTTGTGCAAAGCAAGACAGACGACGCTTTTTATTTGAGGCATAAGGCGGAGGACAAATCGTGGTCGGCAAGCGGTGCGGTTTATACCGAGGCTGCCAACAGCAAGGATTTCAACGATTTTGTGACCGTGATTTACGGGCATAACGGATATTCGGACACTTTTTTTACAACACTTCATTATTTTGAAAAAGAGGATTTCTTTAATTCTCACCCATATTTCTACATTTATACCCCTGAAAGAAGGCTTACATATCAAATTATTTCAGCCTTTAAATATGACAACCGTCATATACTTAATAGCTTTGACTTTAACAAGGAAGAATCAATCAAGCAGTGGCAGGATACAATTCAAAACCCGTCGTCAAGCCTTAAAAATGTGAGAACACAGCTTGATAAACCGCTTGGAATTAACAGTAAAATCGTTGTTCTTTCAACATGTATTACAAACCAAAAAAGCAGTAGATATTTAGTTTGCGGAGAATTAGTAAAAGATGAAAAAACCAATTGACCCTAATTTAGACAATATTCTTGATGATATTTTGGCTTCAGAAAGCAAAGCAAGTGAAAGCGTTTTGCCTAAAAAGGAGCAAATCAGCGAAGAAATAAAAAATGAAATAGAAGAAACGTTAAATTCGAGTGACGAAGGAGAAAATATTGATTTTTCGTTTGGCGAAAACGTACCGGCAACGGAGAAAAAAGAGAACACGGCGCAAAAGTCGGATTTTGAAATTACTCCGAAAAGCGAAAGTGAAATTCATCGTTCGGCGCACAGCTCATCAGGTGAACATCATCACTCATCAGGCAGTCATCATTCAAGCGAGCATCATCACTCCTCACACCATCACACCGACGGCTCGCATCATTCCCATTCTTCAAGTCATCATTCCTCAAGCCATCATTCTTCACACCACCGTCATCACAAGAAAAAAATGAGTATTCCGGCAAAAATCGGAATTTCGGCACTTGCAATAATTTTAGCGATAATCCTTGCATTCGTCGGCACATTTGCTTTTCTTGAATCAAGAGGTAAGAATGAGCTTAAAAACGTTCCTGACCAAACAAATTATCAGGAAACAATTGAATATAACGGCAATAAATATGTTTATAACAGCGACGTTATCGCAATTGCATTTATGGGTGTTGACAAGCGTGATTTAGGTCTTGACAACGGAAGCGTAGGCACAGGCGGGCAGAGCGACGCCGACATTTTGCTTACAATCAATACAAAAACAGGCAAAGCAAAGGCAATTGCCATTCCACGTGACACTATGGTTGACGTTGACCTTTACAGTGAAAGCGGAATTTTCCTCAGAAGTGAAAAAATGCAGCTTTGCTTAAGTTACGCTTACGGCGACGGCAAGGCAAAATCAGCAGAGAATACCGCAAATTCAATCAGCCGTATTCTTTATGATGTGCCTATCACCAAATATTTTGCGCTTGACCTTAACGGAATTGCTCCGATTAATGATTCAATCGGCGGTGTAACCGTTGACTCGCTTTATGATTTTAATGACATTGGAATTAAGAAAGGCGACAAAATCAAGCTTACGGGCGATATGACTGAAAAATATGTAAGGCAGAGAGATATGGACACTGTAAATGCTTCTCTTAACAGAACCGCAAGGCAGGTTCAATATGTTAAGGCTTTTGCATCTCAGGTTATTCCTGCCGTTACCCAAGATTTCAGTGTTGTTACAAGGCTTTATGACACCGCAAGCAAATACAGCACGACTAATCTTTCGCTTTCCAATGTAACATATCTTGCATCTCTTATGCTTTCAAAGGGTATTACAAATTTCGACACCGTAACTCTTGAGGGCGATATGCAGGAAAGCACGAAAAAAGATTATGCCGATTTTGTTTATGCAGAGTTTTATCCCGATAAGGATAAGCTTATGCAGTTAGTGCTTGATACATTTTATACCAAGCAGGACAAATAATTAAATTTCTAATATAATCCCTCCTTGCGAGGTTTATATTATATATTATACTTAAAGCTTACGTTGTAAGCAGAAAGGCTATAAGTTATGAATAAAGAAACTAAAAAAATGCTTTCTTTAAATGCCACAAAAATAAGAATGGGCATTATCGAAGGCACACATTCGGCTAAAGCAGGTCATCCGGGAGGAAGTCTTTCCTCGGCTGATTTATTTGCATATTTATATTTTGCCGAGATGAAAAACATTGACCCTAAAAATCCTAAAGCAGAAAACCGTGACAGATTTGTTCTTTCAAAAGGTCATTGCGCACCCGGTCTTTACAGTGCGCTTGCACTTAAAGGATTTTTCCCGTTTGAGGATTTAAAAACACTTCGTCATATTGACTCATACCTTCAGGGCCATCCTAATATGAATACCGTTCCCGGAATTGATATGTCAACAGGTTCTCTCGGTCAAGGTATCAGCGCTGCCGCAGGTATGGCAAAGGGAGCTAAATATTTGGATAAGGATATCAACGTTTACACTCTTTTGGGTGACGGCGAGATAGAAGAAGGTCAGGTTTGGGAAGCTATGATGTTTGCAAGCCAATATAAGCTTGACAATCTTTGCGTTATCGTTGACGTAAACGGTCTTCAGATTGACGGCAAGTGTGAGGACGTTATGAACGCTGAGCCTATTGATAAGAAAATGGAAGCTTTCGGCCTTAACGTTATCAAAATTAACGGCAACGATTTTGACGAGCTTGAAAAGGCATTTAATGCTTTCCACGAAAATATCGGCTCAGGTAAGCCTTTCGGTATTATTATGAAAACAGTTAAGGGCTTAGGCGTGTCATATATGGAAAATCAGGTTGGCTGGCACGGCAAAGCACCTAACGATGAGGAATATAAAATTGCAATGAACGAGCTTAAAGCAAAGCTTGCAGAAATTGAGGAGGCGTAATTATGGCAGAGATTAAGAAAATAGCTACACGTGAAAGCTACGGTAATGCGCTTAAGGAATTGGCAAGCGAAGGTGCCGACAAGCTTGTAGTATTGGACGCTGACCTCTCAGCAGCAACAAAAACAGGAATTTTCAAAAAAGCATATCCGAACCGTCATTTTAACTGCGGTATTGCAGAGTCAAATATGATGTGCGTTGCTGCAGGACTCAGCACAATGGGGCTTGTTCCGTTCGCTTCAAGCTTCGCAATGTTCGCCGCAGGCAGAGCATTTGAGCAGGTTAGAAATACAATCGGTTATCCACATCTTAATGTTAAAATCGGCGCAACACATGCAGGTATTTCAGTTGGTGAGGACGGCGCTTCACACCAGTGTTGCGAGGACTTTGCGCTTATGCGTTCAATTCCGGGTATGGTTGTTATTTGCCCGGCTGACGATATCGAGGCAAGGCAGGCTGTAAAGGCAGCATATAAGTATGAAGGCCCTGTTTACCTCAGATTCGGCAGACTTGCTGTTCCTGTTTTCCACAGTGAGGATTATAAATTTGAAATCGGCAAGGGCGAAGTTATTAAGGAGGGCTCAGACGTTTCAATTATCGCAAACGGCCTTATGGTAAACGAAGCAATTGAAGCAGGCAAGGCTCTTGAGGCTAAGGGTATCAGCGCAGAAATCATCAATATTGCAACAATCAAGCCGCTTGACGAGGAGCTTGTTATAAAATCGGCTAAGAAAACCGGCAGAGTTATCACTGTTGAGGAGCATAACATTATCGGCGGTCTTGGCGAGGCAGTTTGCGCTTGCCTTAGCGAAAATTGCCCAACTCCCGTTAAACGTATCGGCATTAACGACGAATTCGGACACAGCGGTCCTGCTGTTGAACTTCTTAAGCAGTTTGGTCTTTCGGCAGAGCATATTGCTCAAGTTGCTCAAGATTTTGTAAAATAATCAAATATGAAATAAAAAAACAGCCACCCTTTGGGGCACCCTTCGTAAGGAAGGTGTGTCCCAAAGGGTGGCTTTTGTAATTTAAAATAAGTATTAGATTTTTAACGGTGTAGCGTTTGCTATGCCGTTTTTTGTTTGCGTTTTGACAGGTGTTGTTGAAACGCATTTTCCATTTCTTCGGGTGTAAGCTCTCTGAGTATGCCTACACCGTTGTAGTAAATGTCGATAACTTGTACTCGTTTTGAATTAAGGTATCTTGGTGCATAGACTACGATTTTGTCAATAAATTCGTGAATGAGTTCCGGTGTGAGTTCCTTTAACTCCGTAATCTGCTTGACTTTATTGATAAATTTTTGTAAGTTTTCCGACTTATCGGTTTCAGATGAAAGAAAGGATTCAAGCTTTGGTATTTCAGCTTTAATCTGCTTTTGTTCTTCTTCATATGAAATTGATAAGGTTGCATAACGCTCATCGGATATTTTACCACTTACATTATCTTCATAAAGCCGTTGTATTAGGTTGTCTATCTCGCTTGTACGCTGTTTAAACTTGCTTAACTCTTTTCTTTTGGTTGCAAGTTCTTTTTTCTTGTCATCTTGGTAGCAATCCATTTGCTTGCGTGCAAACTCCTTTTCAAATGCCTGAACATTTAAAAGTATTCGTTGCATACTCTCTAAAACAAGTCGCTCAACTACTTTTTCTCGGATATAGTGAGCAGAACATACATCGGAATTTTTGCGATAAGACGAGCAGAAGAAATAGGCTTGTTCCCGTTTGTAATTGTTGGTAACACTGTAATAAAGCTTTTCTCCACAATCGGCACAGTATAGAAGTCCTGAAAACGGACTGACTATTCCGCTTCTTGTAGGTCTGCGGCGATGCTTGCGTAATTCCTGAACTAAATCGAATACTTCTCGCTCAATAATGGCAGGGTGTGTATTTTTAAATATCTGCCACTCAGATTGAAGTCTTTCGATTTTCTTTTTGTTCTTGAATGATTTTGTTGTAGTTCTGAAATTTATTGTATCTCCACAGTATTCCTGCTTTGATAATATACTTGCAACGGTATCGGAACACCAACCATACGGAACAGTCGGTGGTTTAGAGCATTTCCTGCCTATGCTTATCCAATATTCTGTCGGAGTTAAAACCTTGTCGGCTTTTAATTTTTTTGCAATTTGTGACGGTCCGTAACCTTTAACACATAAATCAAATATTCTTTTGACTGTTTTTGCCGCATCTTCATCAATAATCCATTCGTTTTTAGCGTTTGGATTTTTTTCATATCCGAAAGGTGGGTTGGTAGTTAAAGGTACGCCTGACATGCCTTTGTTCTTAAATACATTGCGTACCTTTTGACTTGTGTTTTTGGCGTGCCATTCGTTAAAGAGGTCTTGCATAGGAACAAGGTCACTTAATCCGTTAGCCGTGTTGATATTATCCATTATTGCAATATATCTGATGCCTAACTCGTCAAAGCCTTCCTCCAACAGTTGACCGACAATCAAACGGTTACGACCAAGCCTTGAATGGTCTTTGACAATCAGTGTTCCGATTTTACCTTGATTTGCAAGCTCCATTATCTCGGTAAAGGCTGGTCTTGCAAAATTTGTGCCCGACCATCCGTCGTCAACAAATACTCTTGTGTTTTTAAAGCCGTTATCCTTTGCATACTTTTCAAGGATAGCTTGCTGATTCTTTATACTGCCCGATATTCCGTCTTGCTCATCATCACGGGACAGACGGCAATACAAGGCTGTGATTTTATCCGGTTGTTTATTCATAATTCTCCTTTCTCAGCCGGATATGATAAATTGTAGGTAAACTTAATATATCATATCTCGGCTTATACTTCAACACTTTAAAGTGTTGATTTTTGGATTTCTTATCTTTTTAAAATTATTCTTTCTACCTTTTCGGTTATGTTTTCGTTTGTATTGCTATTGAAGTATGTTCTTACTGCATAAGTAGTGTTGTCTATCTCTTTAATGAAGTTAAGAGGCTTTAAGTACATATTCTTTTTAAACCAAATCAAAGCGACTATGTGAAAATGGTAGTGATAGATAGGTCTGTAAAAAGCGTCGGACATTACAAGATTCAATTCATCTGCGTGCATAACAGCCGATATGATATTCTCTTCGCCGTAAACCTTTTGGGCAAACCGATATGCCTCGGCATAAAATTCTTTTGCAAATTCATATCCGCCGTGCTCTTCAAAATAGTCGGTGTTCACATCAAGTATCATTTCGTCAAACACCTTTGCGTCCTTTTTCAGCCCTCGCAAAGATACTTTTCCTTCTGCAACAAGCTTATCAAGATACTCGTTGTAAGTTATATCACCACAAGACTTGAAATGCACATTATTATACGTTTGGCTCAAATCAACATTTGTGTTTTGATAGTATTCGTTTTTTCGTTCGTTGTGGCGTTCGTACTTACCGATACTGTCTCTTGTTCGGGTTTGTACTCTTGCCACGGTGTAATTCATCTTTGGCATAATTGCCTCCTTTCATTTGTGATACTTTCCAAACTTCGCAACTTTTTCAAAGTGCGTAACCCGCATTAGCCAGTGGCGAAGCCACGCCGCCAAGGTTCTGCCGCAGGCAGGTTCTTATGACACTCCACTTTACTCGAAAGTGTGTAACCCACTATGACACTTTCAAATTAAAATTTGCAAAGATGTCGTGGGCTCTTGCAGAGGGCTGAGAAAGTATCCTCATTTTATTAGTGAATATGAAAGGCTTTTAATTAAACAAAACATAAAAAAGCCGTTACACAGATACCAAAACAAACGAAAGCATTACTTTCGCTTAAATTGATTTCTATGTAACGGCTTTGATATTCAAAGACGGGTTTGTTAATTTATCCCCAAGATACAAACCAAAACAAAAAATGAGGATAACGGTATTTTAACCTACCGTGGGTTTAGGCTACTGCCTTTTTCCTGTCTGTTATCGTTATTTAATTGTGTAACTTATATTAGCAGAAATTTTTTGGTATGTCAAATAAAATTTAATTTTGAGGAGTTTCATTCTTTTCAATTTCATCTAACAAATTGTCAATTATTGATTTTTTTAATTCATATTCTGCATATTGAACTCTGGATTTTTTATTGCTTTTAATTGTATAAGATAAGCTAACGCAAAAAACAGCTAAGATTAATATTAAGGCAATAATACTTATAACCATTGTTACAATAAAAACTGATGCCTTGAATTCTTTAACAATAGAAACAGCTAAAGTAAAAACCGATATTACTACAGAAAGAATTGAAATGATATTATTAGGAAGGGGCTTGTTTATATTGTATTCATACATTTCGCATTGCTCTTTTTTTATTAATTCTTCCTTTGATAACGTTTTATATTCTTCTAGAAATTTATTGTAATTACAAGAATGTGATTTTTGTTTTTTATTTTCCTTTCATCAAAAAATTATTATTTTAAATATTCAAAATAATACAAATAAACATCTTCAAGAGAAATATTATCCTTAACAGGAATATAACTGTAATGAGGTTTATCTGTTACAATTCTCAGAGAGATACCGTTTTGGTCATGAATAATATTACCAAGTCCGACATTATGCTGAAGAGCTAACAGTTCTTCCTTTGTGCCTCTGATTTCAAATACCTTATCAGATACACTTTTCATCAGAGCTTCAGGCGTATCTTTTTTTACAAGATTACCTTTTTTAAGCAGTATAACTTCATCTGCAATACATTCAATATCAGACACAATATGTGTTGCAAGAAGAATAATTTTATCCTTTGAGAGCTCGGCAAGCATATTGCGAAAATTAATTCTTTCCTTTGGGTCAAGTCCTGCAGTCGGCTCATCAAGAATAAGTATTTTTGGATCATTAAGCAAGGCTTGTGCAAACAGCAGCCTCTGTTTCATTCCGCCTGAAAAACTGCCCGCTTTTGCATTTCGCACATCATACAGATTAACCTTTTTCAGTATGTCACTAATAAGCTCGTTATTGTGCTTTATGCCTTTAACAGTACACATATATTTCAAATACATATATGCGCTGAAATCATTATACAGTGCTTGTTGTTGCGGCATATATCCTATTAAATCACGATACTTTGCACCTAAGGATACTATATCCTTGTTGTTAATCAAAATTTCACCCGACGTCCTTTTTACATTGTCGGTCAGAAGATTTATCAGAGTGGTTTTACCTGAGCCGTTTGGACCGAGTATTCCGTATATTCCATCGGTGAGAGTAAGTGTCAGGTCATTTACAGCCTTATTATTTCCATATATTTTTGTAAGATTTTTAATTTCAATTTTCATAGCTATCTTTCCTTAGTTGAACACCATTTTCTGTTAGATAAAACAAGCATTACAATACAAAATACGATTAAAGCATAATGCATAATGAAACTTCCGATATTGATGCCTTTATCTAAAATCAGTGCATTAAAATTAAGCAGATATGATGCTGATATTTCTTTTGCCGAATAAATATCTATCATATAAAGTGCACTCGGCAGTATAAACAAACAAGCAGATATAATGATTACTGCAAGCTGCGGCATAAATGCGGAGAGGGAAGTGATAATTAAACCAACGACTGTTACAAATATAAATTCAAATATAAAATTGAGAATTACATATTCTGCTATTGAAAGGTTTAAATTAATCTCCTGTAAACATTCCAAATTATGTATATTCGCATTCATATTGCCAAGCTTATAAAGTTAATTATTTTGTAAAATCAATGATAAATAAGATACTAAAGTTAATATAAAGGTTTTGGGAATAACAGTAAATATCTTTTTAAAATATAACTGTTTCCTGCCGTTTTTTGAGCAATGATTGAGTATGAGCATATTTGAGCCTTTTTCAATGGAAAAGACAGATGAAAACAAGATGACAACAGCACATATCAAAATTAAGATTTGTGTTTGATTGCTTTGACTGTAAAACAAATTATTATACCCGAGTTCATTAACAAGCACAGGCTTAATCCCTTTTTGGGAAAGTGATTCTATTCTGTCAATTTGCTCCGTCAATTTATCAACAGCTTTTCTCTGTGTATCATACGCTTCGTTCTTTGCTGCTGCAAGCTCGTATTCCTCAAGTGAAATTTCACCGCTTGCATATTGCTCACTCTTAAAATTGTATTCGCTTTCAACGGCATCTGCTTCAGATCGCATTTTTTCAATATTTTTATAAACCTTTTCACTAAGCTCGCCGCCGTATTCTTCATAATAATCATTTAAAAAGGCCTCGGTTGACGAAAAAACAAGAGGATTTGTATTGAAATTAAATCCGATTATCAGGAGAAAGGCAATAACTACTAAAAGCCCTTTTCCGATATGCATTATTTTAAATGTTTCAAATCTTCCTGCATAGATAACACTTTGAAGCTTTGCATAAAATTCGGATAATTTGTCAAAAAGAACGTGTAATACTCTGAAAGCCTTTTTAGGCGACTTTATAGGATAATTTCGATTTGCACTTATTAAAATTAATGCCGATATAATAAAAATAACTAACAGTACAATTATCCACACAGCTTTTTCCGCTCTTACAGGTTTTGAAAAAACGGAAACTAAGTTATATTCTGATATACTTCTGTAATCAAAAAGTGAAAATATATTAAAAGTCTTTAAAATTGACAAATTACTTTGTGCAGAAATGTTCTTGTAAAGCAACAGCTCAATCGACGTAATCACACCTGCAATTGCGCTTACGAGAATAATATTGCTGCTAAGCGAAATGAACAGCCATATTGCAAGTGCAATCATACTTGCGATAATTGCTTTAAACAAAATATGAATTGCAAATAATTGTAAAAAATTAATATGTAAAATACAGTCGGAAAATATATCTGTCGATTGTATCAAAGCATATAAATTCATCGGAGCATCATATATCTTTAAAGATATGAGCATTTCGGATATATAAATTGCAAAGGAGAAGAAAAGTGAAAACAAAATCAAAATAGGCAACTGCTTCATTTTCAATATCCGTCTTCCGTTTTTGCAGGTATTAATCAAAAGATTAACATTTTTTTCTGAAACAAAAGATATTGCCATAAACACGCAAATTAAAATCAAAATGAAGTCGCCGATTTGATAATTCAAAACAGCACTTACAGGCAAATCATTAACTAAAGACAGTTTGATATTTTTATTTTTTGAAAAATCATTTGCCGATTTTTGAATTGATTTATATGAATATGAAGTTTTGTTTGAAAACAGCTTTTTTGATGATAAATTTTGAGCATTTTTAAGAATTGATTTTATGTATGCAGGGTAATCGTTTTGATATTCAAGCTGATACGCAAAATGAGAATAAAACTCAGCTTGTGTCGCAAGCTCTTCATAGGAATAATTACTGTTTTTATATTCCTGATACAAATCAGGATATTCTTTAATTTGCTGTGCTTTATCCTCGGTATTATCGGCAAAGCTTTTCAGAATTTCAAATTTATTGCTTTTTTCGATGATTGACTTCTTGTCGACTTCGGTAAAAATGTCTGCATTATCCTTGAATGTAGCCGAATAAGTGTCAATATTAATGCCAAAATCACTAAGGCTTTTTTGCTGTGTTATATAAAAAGAAACGCAGTTAAGCAGCAGTAATGTAATTACTGCTGCAATAAATTTTTTGTTTTTAAATATTCTGATTAGTTCCATAATATTATTCCATATCAATAAATTGTTTGTCAGGAGATTTTAACTGCGATTTGTCAAGCACATAGTAGCCCTTTGCACCGTCTGATTCTGCTGTTTCGCCGTCAATATTTTCTTTAAATATCATCATATCATCACCGCCGAAATAACAGTCGTCTTTCGGATTTTTCGGTGTAATTTCAGTTACATATTTGCCTGACTTGTCATAGACAAATATTTTTCTGTCCTTTTCATCTATTTTATCAATATAAATTGACTGCAGGTTATCAAAGTAAACATAATTGCTGTCAGCAGAAATATATGCCGGCACGCCGATATTGCAAAAAGAAGTTTCTTTATTTGTGGTAAGATTAATACAATAGACTTTTCCCGTACGGTTGCCGTAATAAGCACAGTCACCGTCTGCGAATAAAGAATATGCCTTATCGTCTTTGAGCTGCCTTGCTTTCAGCGAATGGATATCAATCAGGGTATATGAGGTTTTATAACCGTTTCCGTCTGTGTCGCTAAAAGAGGAATTCATTAAAATTAAATTGTTGCCGCTTGCTTTAATATTGCTAAGCTCAGCACCGATTCCGCTAAATTTATAGATAACTTCTGCTTTATCCTTTTTGCTTTTGCTGCCGATTTTTTTCTGAACAAGCACGCCGTTGTTTCTTTAATGTTAGCGCCACCGCCTTTGAGGTAATAAATATATCCTCGGTGTATTATAAACGAAACAGAGCTTGTGTCTGTGCCGTCAAATAAATATGTTGATTTTTTCCTTTTAAAATTATCAAGCGACACTTCATATATGTAATTATGCCGCATATTACTGCCTTCTTCTTCCCAACCGAGTACATATAGCTTGTTGTTGAAGTATGATAATTGGAAAGGATAATAATTAAAAGCAGGAAAGAATGCCGTACATTTACTTGAAGTATGCTCACAGTTAGGCTTATTGCAAACAATATATGCTTCTTTTGTGGCAGTATCAAAAAAGTATAATTTCAAACTGTTCAAAAAATAATATCCGTTATCCGCTTTTGCAATAGCAGACGAAGAATCAATAAAATATTGAAAATCCTCGTTTTCAACATAAGAAGCAGAGCTTTGCTCGGTGTTTATTTTATTGCTTTTAGACGAACACCCTGTCATTAATGAAGATATTAAAATTATAATAGCTATGCATATACATGATATATTCCATACTTTCTTCATTGCTTTTCTTCCTTTAAATCCTTAATAATGTCTTTTGCCTGCTGCATTGTTCGACTTTTCATTTCGTCTACTGAAACAGAGCCGACTTCAAAGCAGATTCCATTAGCGTTTTTCGATAGCTCATAAACCTCCGGGAATATATAAAATTGTTCATTCGGTAAATCAAACTCGTCTATTTTTTTATATGAATCTGCAAGCTTTTGCATTTTTTCAGTAACTTCTTTTTCTTCTGTGTTTTCATCAAATGCAACTCCTGTATCATTGTATTCAAAAACGCTGCACTTTTTATCCTTTATTGTATCACCTTCAAACGTGTAAAGAAACGATTCTGCGGTTTTGGTGTTTTCATCAATATCATTTAAAGTATCATTAGTCAATTTATCTTCTTCATCATCATTATTCTCAATTACATAAGCAGTTGAAGATATTCCGAGATTATGGTATTTGTTTTTGTATAGCTTGGCTTTTGTCATAGATCTGAAATGATAACACGTTTCATCATTATCACTTGGGTCTGAATACATTATGCCAAAATATTTTCCGTTTTTTGCAGTTTTAATTATGGTTATCGGTTGGTTCGGGTCGGTCGCCAAAGCATTGCTGATTGATTTATCACTTGTTATATCAACAAGTGTACTTCCGTAAATAAAGTAAGCTGATAAAAGTCCTATTGCTATAATTAAAAGAATAGCAGGAATAATAATTTTTAATTTTTTCATGAAATTACCCCTTAGTAACAGGCAAGAAAAAATTCTTGCCTGCTTTGTTGCTATAAAATATCAATATGCAAATACTTAATGTATCGCTGTATTTAATATTTTATCTGTCAAAATGTTTTTTGATACTCGGTATAAGCACAATGGTCAAGATTACTATCGGTTAAACCGGTATAATAAATGTTTATTTTGGTAAAATGGTTGCCGCTTCCGCTTGTAATATTTGCTTCGGGTGATTTGTTTGTTAAATTCTTACTTTTATCAGGATTTCCGCCGGTCTTTTTGAGATTGCCCTTTGAATCAACATTTCTTGCTACCATAGTTACAGCAAGTCTATAAGTACTGTAATTAGCTGTTGTTTTTGCATACATATTGGTTTTAGAATTGTCGGAACGCCATCCTGTAATAGTTAAATTAGAATATATGCCTTTTGGTTTAATGGCTGTTTTAGAATGGTCTGCAGCATAAGCAGAAATCGAACCTGTAAACATTGTAATAGCCATTAATACAGCAGCAAATAAGGCTGCAAATCTTTTTGATTTTTTCATAATATTAATTCTCCTTAATTTTATTTTATTGAATACTATTCTGTTTTTATGCCGAAATATAAATATATTAAATCATTTCAAGCACCTCTTTCATCACAAATTTAAATAAAGCTTTATTAATAAAAACATTTTCTTTTTTTAATTCCATTTTAAATCATACATAACAAAAAACAATATTAATTCCGTTATAATGCAAAAATAGGGCGAAATTATCGAAATTCTAATATAGTTAGAATTTTATTTTAACAAAAAAGCTCTCGTATTTTTAATACAAGAGCTTAAACCTTATTCTATTTTATTTTCTGGAAATAAGATAACCAATTTGAATTGTTTTAATCCTTTATCATATTCCCATTCCATTTCTCCATGATATTTTTTTATTGTCTTTCGTATACTTTTAGTCCCAAATCCATGAATAGATTTATTTTTTTTGGTTGTAATTAAGTCACCGTTTTTACCTGTTGGTTCAATATCACTACTGTTTATTACTGTTATTTTATGGTGAAAAGTTAAACTATTAACAATTTCCAAATTTATGAATTTGACGGTTGATTTCGATGCCGCTTCAACAGCATTATCTAGAATATTATTAAATAATGTTGATAAATCAAAATCATTTATAAAATTTAGATTATCATTCAGTATATGTGTTTCAAATTCTATTCCTTTACTATTGCAAATATCCATATATTTACTTAATATGATATCAAGAAATTTATTTTTAGTTTTGCCGATTTGATTGTATTTAGTAATTTCACCAAGCATATTATCTATATAATTTTTAATTTCTGCTTGATTTGACATACTGCTTATGGCAATCATATGATTTTTATAATCATGTGCCATTACATTCATTGTTTCATTTTTCTTTTCAATCAAATTAAGATATTGCATATCAATATCATTCTTTTGATTTGTTAATTCCAACTCCAATAATTTTTGATTGTTTTTTTCGGCTTGTTCATAAACAAAATAGATAATGATATTGATAACCAAAAGAAATGAAATAGATATAATTATAAGAATATTCTGATATGATTTGAGAGCAATACTGTCAGTTATTATTTTCATTACTATAATAACATATATACTACTTAAAGGTAATAAAGATAATGCAAACCATTTTCCCCAAGTTTTTACATTAGTTTCTTTAACAGAAATTTTAGAAAGGAAGTTACTAAATAAGAAATATAGAATTCGACTTAAAACAACTCCTATTTCAAAATGATTATCAATACTGTTTTGAAAAGATATACTGTAAATCAATGAAGTTATGTATGCGGTTAGAAATTCCGATATTATTTGCAAAATACATAAAATTACTCCGTGAAAAATAGATGACTTAAATGAACTTTTGAAACAAAAATATATAAGTACTATGTTAGTTAGTGTAATTATTATTGTATTTACAAATTCTATATTTATAAGGGCTTTATATATAAAGAATAATATTAGATAAGAAACTAAAATCGTAATAAACGATATTAATTTATTTTTCTTAGGTTCATATATATGACTTATATACATATACACAATAATCGCTTCAGTTAAATATGCAAAGATTTGAAAAAACATAAATTACCTTCTTTCCAAAACATAAAAGAACAATCTTTTAATTTCAGCTTGTTTTTTAGGTGCTATATTTATTTCGTATTTTTCTATAATTTTTCCATCAAGATCTCGTTTGGCCAAAACTAAAAGCGTTCTTGTATGATATACTGAATAATCTAAATTAGCAACATAACTAGAATGCGGACAAACAAAAGAAATAGCATTTAAACGGTTTTTCCATACCGAAATTTTTTCATTTGAATAATAAATATTATCAACAGTTACGATTTTTGTTTTCTTTTTTTCAATTTCAAGATAAATAATATCATTTGTGTAAATTCGAACATTAGAACTACTTTTCACATCATAAAAAACAATTATATCATTATTGATGAGTTCGGCAGCATCATCCAAAGCTTTATAAAGTCTTACAATATCTAACGGCTTAGATAAAAATCTAAAAGCTCTAATATGAAACGCATCATCCAAATATCCATCATATGATGTAATTACAAAAATTATATTGTGTGGATTGCGACGTTTTAATTCTTTACCTGTATCGATTCCATTAATATTACCCATTTCAACATCCAAAAAAACTAAATCAAACAATAATTGATTTTCAAGTAGTTTTTCACCAGAAGGAAATTGAAAAATATTAAGTGATATATTTCTATCATTAAAATAATTTCTCAAATGTTTTTCTAATAGATCTCTAAATGATTTATCGTCATCACATATTGCTATATTCATTAACATCCTCTTTTCAAAAAAAATAAGTATATAAAACATATCATTGTTTAGATATGTTTTATATACCATATGAAAATAAATTTGTCAAATTTAATTATTCTTTGAGTTCATCCCCTGCATTAACATTAATACAGTATCTATATCCGAATCACTGCAATTTTTGAGGCATCCACATATTTGAAGTATTTTACCATCTTTACTATCATCACCATAGTCTATTCCTAACAAAAAATAATCTGGAGTTTTTCCCAATGCAAGCGCCCATTTTACAAACTTATCTAATCTAGTGGCGTTTTCACCACACTCAACCCTTGACATCTGTTTATCAGATAAATAATCATCATCATTTTTATTTAATCCCTTATTTATTTTTTCGACAAGTTCACTTTGTGTTAGTCCTAATTTTTTTCGTTGCATTTTAAGTTTGTTTCCTAAATCTTTTAGAAAAACTTTATATGTCATAAAATCACCTCAAGGTAACTTTATCAATTATTTAAACAACATAACACTTGTAATTATAGAATAATCTAATTATAAAAGAATTTTTACAAATAATATTAGATTATTCTTGTTATATGTGCATTATCGTTTTGTTATACCAAATTTTTAACACTTTTGACTTAAATATTGACTTAGATGTTATTATAAAATAAAATTCAATTATCAAATAAAAGGAGGATTTTATTATGAAATCTCAAAAGAAAATTTTCACAACAGCAATTAAAACAGTGGCTGAAAAATCACTTAAGCGAAATGCTAACAGTACAAGTTGTATTGTGTACTATCAGCCAAAGGCTCCGGTTGATTTGAAGAAGTTCAGTAATATGAATAATGATTAATAATTTATCAGCACATATTATTGACAAACTCATTTCGAAAGGAAATATTACTGAAGACGAACGAGAACTTTACATTTATGGATTGTTTATATCTATTTCACATTTAATGTATTTAATTCTCGCAATCGTCTTTGGTTTAATATTCAAATGTTTTCTCGAAAGCATTATTTTCTATATAACTTTTCAGTTTATAAGAAGATATGCCGGTGGCTTTCATGCAAAGACTGAAACAAGATGCGAGATATTATCCACCTTATCAATTTTATGCTGTATAGTGCTTATCAAGCTGTCAAAAATGTATGATATTAGAATTGCATTACTTAGTATATCTTTAGTATTTGCTGTTTTAATATTCATTCTTTGCCCGCTTGATACTCCTGAAAAGCCTTTAAGTGATAAGGAATATAAATATTTTCGCAAAATATCTTGGATAATATTATCGCTGATTATTGTTGCGATAATCGTATCATTTATTTTTAAATTTAATGTTGTATTTGCACCGTGTTGTGCAAGTTTAATACTTGAAGGTGTACTAATTGGCACAGGTAAAATTAAAAAGGTGTACAACGAAAAAAGAGCAAGCTCTCCGGCATAGAGGGCTTGCTCTTACTCGTTGCAAAATAGGAAAATGTAAATACAGAATGCCTATGAAAATTGAACAAGCTATTTACATATCAAAAGCTAATTTGATGTTTCCAGTTTGTCCGAGATGTCATAAAGCGATAGAGCGAGAATATACAAATTACTGCTCCAGCTGTGGTCAAAAGCTTTTATGGCAAGATATAGACAATATTAAAATCACATATAAATAAGCTATACGCCTGATGAATTTTCACAAGGCGTATTTTTTCCATTTTTAGTTGTATGTGGTTATGTTACATAGCTAAATATCCATAAACTTTGATTTTTGATATTGTTCATAGCACCGACCCAAGCCATCATATCATTAGCTTTCAATTCTTCCGTTATGCCTTGTTTCTTCGCAAATTCATCAATAAACCTGCTTTCTATTTCACTTGCCGGTAAATCAATATCGTGAAGATAAGAATTTAGTTTACCGCTTGTAATAAGATTGCAGTATCTGACTTTACGATTTTTCTTAAGCCACCTTTCGTGCCTTTATCCCCAAATGCCAATAGAGTAGTTCTCACTTTCAGAAATGGTTAAACAAGGAATATAATAATCACCTTGCAATTCATACCAAAGTCTGTTGCTTTCGTCAAAAATATATTTTTTCATTGTGTAATCCTCCAAAACAATAAATTATACCTACAATTCATCATTCCAACCGATTACAAAAAGCCCCAAGGGAGAGACTTCTTTACGAAGCCTCTCCCTTGGGAGTGCTGTTTTTTTATGCTGTTAAACTGTTATAATTGAATGTGCGAGGATTAAAAACTAAATTGTTTTAACAATATTCATTTCCATTGATTCTTCTGCGTTTTTATTAACCTCTTCCGGACTTTTAAATGTAGGAATAACACAGCGAAGCGCTTCTCTTGCCAAGTCGTTATTCTTAGAATTGACCGCATTTTTAAGAACAGAGAGCTTTTGCTCGACCTCATCGTAAGAAATCGGCTTTTCCTTTTCAACAAAAATCAAATCATTTTCCGTAGTATCCAACTCGTCAGTTCTTACAAGCAGTTCCTCATAAAGCTTTTCGCCCGGACGAAGACCTGTTTCAATAATTTCAATATTTTGTGCGGCAGAAAGTTTAATCATATTCTTTGCAAGGTCATAAATCTTAATCGGCTGACCCATATCAAGCACAAAAATTTCACCGTTTTTAGCTATTGCACCCGATTGAAGCACAAGCTGCGAAGCCTCCGGAATAGTCATAAAATAACGAATAATTCTCTTATCAGTAAGCGTTACAGGGCCGCCTGCCGCAATCTGCCTTTTAAACAGCGGTATTACTGAGCCTGCCGAGCCGAGAACATTACCAAATCTTGTGCAAGAGCACTTAACCTTGCCCCTTGTGGCATAAGATTGTGCAATCATTTCGCACATACGCTTTGTTGCACCCATAACATTAGTCGGATTAACTGCCTTATCGGTAGAAACCATCATAAATCTGTCTACACCGTATTCTTCGCAAAGCTCAAGCACATTTTCAGTTCCGAAAACATTATTCTTAATTGCCTCAACGCAGTTATGCTCCATAAGCGGAACATGCTTGTGCGCAGCCGCATTAATCACGATATCGGGATGATATTTTTCAAACACAACGCTCATTGCGTCTTTATCCGTAATTGAAGCAATTTCGACCTCTAAATCAAGCTTGTTGCCGTATTTAAACTTCAATTCTTGCTGAACATCGTAAACACCGTTTTCATAAATATCTAAAATTATAATTTGCTTAGGGCTCATTTTTGCAAGCTGACGGCAAAGTTCACTGCCTATTGAACCGCCGCCCGTAATAAGGACGACCTTATTTGCATAATAACCCAAAGTCTTTTCATCTGAAATCTCAATCGGTTTTCTAAAAAGCAAATCCTCAATCTCAAATTCACGAAGCTGTCGCTTTTTACCGGCAGTTTGAAACGACGGATAATCATATATTTTAATCTTGCAATTCGATTTTTTATAATAATCGTAAAGTTCTGCTGTATTTTCCGTTGAAGGAGGAAGCGCAAAAATAATTTCTTTCACGCCGTAATCTTTAAGTATATCAAAGGTATTGTTCAGTTTCACCTGAAAAACAGGTATCCCGTAAATATCCCTGCTGGCTTTGTCCTTATTTGTATCAAAAAAGCATACGGGAGTATATGATGTATTTTTATTGTTAAGAAGCTCCTCCGCAAGGCTTACACCGACATTTCCCGCACCTACAATTGCAACATAAATTTTATGAGCCTCGCCATCCTTCCTTATACTCATTCCAAAGGCAAAAATTCTGATGAGAAGTCTCATAAGTTTTCCCTTTGCGCTAAGTTCATTACCGTATTTAAAGCAATAGCGATAACACATCCTCATTCCGAGAGCCAGAAGAGTATTAAACGACATCATAGCGATGATTTTTGAAATGGTAAAGCGTTGGAAACCAAGCAAATTGCAAAGGCCGCACTCAAATCCCAAATACAAAACCATACCGAGCATATCGGTACAAAGCAATCTTATGTAGCATTGTATTCCGCCGTAGCGCCAAATTTGGTTATATATTCTGCCGAAAAATCTGCACAAAAATACAATTAAAAAGCCGACGCACGAATTAATAAAAACATCAATTATCTGCATATTTTTTATGCTTTTATTAAGTACAAACATCAAAATAAATGAAGCTAAATACAAAAATGCATCATATAAAACAAGCGTCCATTTTATATTAAATAATTTCTTTATTTTCTCCACAAACAGATCCTCTCTCCCCACAATAATCGAAAATCAATAAAAAAAGACTTTTGACACGGGACATCGGTTGCGAATTGACCGCAACTATTTCAAGCATCTAAAGTCTTAAAACATACGCATAAGCTCTGCCGATATATAAAAAGCAAAACTTTATGCTTTATCCCACATTGACACAAATTAACTCCCCATGAACCTTTAAAAACTTATTAAAAGAAAACGAGAAAAATAAACTTTTTTCATTTTTAGTACCGCATATATTATGCAATATTCATTGTCAATGAAAAGCTTGTCGAAAAAGTAATATTTTTGTTACAGTATGTCTCGTATTTCACATATTGTCTTATAACAATATAAAGTATATGACATAGAAAAAGCGTTGGGACGACTAATCTCCAACGCTTAATTTTGTTTGTTATAATTTTTTGATTTTACTGCCTTTAGCCTCGGCAATTAAGGCAATGCCCTGCAAAATCACCAAAACAAATGTAAATATTCGCATGGCTTTTGCAATAATTTCAAGGACGGTTGAAATTTCTCTAAACGATGTTAAAAGGCGAAGATTATTAAAATGCTTCATTTTTTCACCTCTCAAGTAAAACCGCGTGGGCTATACCCGGGATTGAATTGCCTTGCTTGCTTGAAGTAGGAGACATAAGTGCGCCCGTAGCAACAAAAAGTACCTTTTTCAAAATTCCCTTGTCCATTTGCTTTAAAATATGAGAGCAAAGCACGCTTGCGCTGCAGCCGCAGCCGGAGCCTCCGGAATTTACATCCTGCTTTTTTAAATCAAAAATGAGCGTTCCGCAATCCTTATGAAAACCTTTTAATTTAATATTGTGTTCCTTTTCAAGAAGTTCATAGAGAAGCTGACTGCCCGTGTATCCCAAATCACCTGTCAAAATCAAATTATAATCCTCCGGCGAAGTTCCGGTATCATTCAAAAAACTGCTTATAGTCCTTGCTGCCGCAGGTGCCATTGCCGCACCCATATTATTTGCATCTGTTATGCCGAGGTCGGTAATAGTTCCGATTTGAACCGCCTTGATTTCAGTACCTCTGCCCTCGTTTGACACAACGCTGCTGCCGGCTCCCGTAACAGTCCATTGCGCCGTCGGCGGACGTTGCCCTCCGTATTCAAGCGGAAAACGAAACTGCCTTTCGCTTGAGCAGAAATGGCTTGATGTTGCACAAACAACGCAGGAAGCGCCGCTGTTTACAAGCATTGCGCCCGTTGAAAGCGAAAGCGCCATGGTTGAGCAAGCGCCGAAAAGACCGATTGACGGAATTTCCAAATCCTTAAGCGCAAAAGCCGAACCCATACATTGGTTAAGCAAATCGCCGCTTAATACAAAATCGACCGAGCTTGGCGCAACCCCCGCATTTGACAGACTTCTGATAATCGCATCATGAAGCATTGCCGACTCTGCAAGCTCATACGACTGCTGACCCATAGTTGTATCCTCAAAAATCATATCAAAATCCTTGGCAAGCGGACCTTCGCCCTCTTTTTTGCCTGCCACACCTGCGTGGCCGATAATTTTAGGCGGCTTGTCAAAAATTACCGTTTTCCCTATTTTTCGCATAAAAAACACCTCAAAAGTATTTTTAACAAAAAATCGCAAATTACTAATTTTTATAAAAAAAGCCGAGATTTAAACAAATAAATCTCGGTCCAGCGTGTAGAAAAAGTCCAATTACAAATTTCTACACGCTGAAAGACTTCGAGAAAGTGAGATAAATTTCGTATTTTGCGAGCGG
>UMLO01054866.1_pt1 | contig 26618 bp, 35 predicted proteins | sample 1966551 | NCBI WGS metagenome assembly UMLO01 (sample SAMEA4836201, study PRJEB28245) | human gut metagenome | biome: gut microbiome; material: fecal sample | place: Denmark | collected 2008
TGCAACGCCTAAATCCATATATTCTTTATTATTCATATTCAACTTTCCTTTCTCAATTATATAATCATAATATAACTATATAATTAAGAAGGAGCTCTTGGTTTTTTCATTGTGGTTTCCTCACTTTCCATAATATTGACCTCAGCTGTCAGGTATCACAGCCATTAAAAGATTAAGATAAAAGGTCCTTAATAATTTTAATATAATCTGTTTCATAAGAAACATAATAATGAACGGGAAGATAATACTTATATCCATCTTTATAAAAAACATCCGAATCAAAATCTTCTTTTACTTTTTTTACACGAACTTCAATATTTTTTATACGAGGATAAACCTCCGCAATAACTGTTCCCTGACTATAAATTGTATAACATTTAACAGAATCATAGTATTTATACTCATAGTCATTAACAAGCATTTCAACTATCTTTTTTATATCTTTTGTTCTGTCAATTTTTGTAGTTTTCTTTTTGTGTATTTCCTTCTCAGGATTATTTTCTAAATTCTTTGATGTTGAGAATATCTTTTCATCTACCTTGTTCCACCACCTCTTCAAAGTAGAAGTTGTGATACAAGTATTTTTACCTTTTTTATTTCCAGAGAGATATTCAATAATAACTGTTTTTCTTTCAGTATCCTCTTTTATTATTCTGGCATGAACAGTCTTGTCTCGTTTTGATTCATACATATTTATCAACTTCCTTTCCTTAATGTAATTGTATTGTAATACATACAAATAAAAATGTCAAGTGATTTTAGAAAAGTTTTTTTCTATAAGAAAATTTTCTGTCTTTTGTATTTAATTCTCGAATCTTTTTCTGCATATATAATGCATTAAATAATATACGATTATCCCTATGTTCAGCTAATTCATCTAAAGTGAATCCAAATTCATCAATTATCTTATTAAAATCTTCGATAGCCTTTTTAGGAAGATGGCTATAATGATTCTTATCATGGATTTGATTATTAGATACTGCTATATTTCCAAAATCACTCATAACATTACCCATAGCACCAACCATAATCCAGCTGGTGCTATCTGCGGAATAAATAGGATATTTTTCTAATAATTCAAAATCTGTCATGCCAAATGCATGAACTTTAATATTAGGATTATTAGATTCACGAATTGTCCTAAAACATTTTTCAAGGAACACATCCCTTATTTTAGCCGGTTTTCCAACCATACCACCTAAAGCAATATAAGGAATATATTCCTCTGATTCATCTGTCCACTCTAAAGCACGCTTTAAAAATTCAATAGGTTCACCTACATGATAAGTATATAGAAGAGCTTTTGGATTTTTCAATCGTTTCCTCATAAAAAGGTAATTATCCCATGTAGCTTCTGCCGCTTCTCTAACCTGTTTAGGAGTAGCTCCAAATACTCTATCTCCTGGAATCACATCTACCTGTCCACATAAATGAATATCTTCAGACCTTTCATTCAACCAGTTGATATATTCCTTAACATTTATTTTTGCTCCTTTTGTCCATGCACTAAAAGCTCCTGAATCAATAAATAATTTTCCAGGTTTAATAAAATCTTTAAGTTTATCAAATTGTAATTTGCCTTGGTCAATATAACTAAATAAAGCATTACAATCAATCTTATCTACACAAGATTCTTCCATCCCAGCTAAATAAAGTTTCATATACTGTTTCACTTCTTCCTTTCCAAATTTATCAGCTCCTACTAAATATAATCTCATAGCTTTATAAAAATATCCTTTATTATTCAATAAATCAGTCGTAATATCATATAAGTTATTCCTATTATATATATAGGAATTTATATCATTCTTTTGAAGATAGCTAAATAAAGCATTGGAATATAATGTATCATCCAATCTTTCATTTTTAGAGTTAATTAGATGTTTTCTATCCACACCAGCTAAATACAATTCCATTATTCAATCTCCACTTCTTCACCATACCAATTATTTGTAAAATCTACATCACACTTAAATGGAAGTCTAATCAAATGAGTTGGGGCTGTTCTCATTAAGTAAGAAAGTCTTTCTCCTGCTTCCTTTGCATTTTCAATAGGACATTCACCTATAACCTCATCATGCACCTGAATGAGTAAATGAAAATCAAGCTCTTTCATTCTCTCATCATTGTTTATTGCAATCATTACCAGCTTCGTTATATCTGCGGCAGAACCTTGTACTCTTGCATTAACACATTGTCTTTCTGCCTGTGCTATATATCCACCATTATCCTTAATCTTAATTCCTTGAGCTAAAGCACTTTGAATTATATCATTTTTCTTTTTCCAACCAAAAGCCTTTTGAAGCTGTTTAGTATAGTTATCCTTTACTTTTTTTGGAACTTCTGTAGATACTTCACTTCCAAACGCTAGAGGGTCAAAGTTAGTAACTTTTCCGCTATAACTAAATTCATAAGGTTCTAACTGCATATCCTTTAAATGTCTTCTCCTGCCCCAAGCTGTAGTCACATAGCCTTCAGTTCTTGCCATGTTCTGTGAATCTTCAATGAACTTTCCAAGGGCTGGAAATGAAGCTATAACCTTATCATATATGGCTTGAGCTTCCTTGGTAGATACCCCAAGCTGTTCTGCGATTGAAGGAATCTGTCGTCCATATAAGATACCTAATACAATGCTTTTAGCTTGACTTCTTCTTTCCTTACCTGCTGGATTGACTGTTCCATCAGGTCTGAACTCTTTACATTCTTCATAAGGCTTATGGAAAGCAAGTGCCGCTATTGTAGCATAGATATCTTTTCCATTTATAAAGGCTTCCTGCATCTTCTTATCGGCTGATAAATGAGCTGTAACCATTGGCTCTTGCTGACTAAAATCTGAACCTATAAGCACATAGCCGTCTTGAGCCTTAAACATCTGTCTAATCTCCTTATTATGTGAAGGAATATTCTGTAGGTTAGGGTCTTGTGAACTGAATCGTCCTGTCTTAGCACCATACTGATTATAACTTGCATGTACTCGTCCATCTTCAAGAGCAATTTCAGGCATCTTATCAATATAAGTACTTAACAGCTTATCAACATTTCTCATTCCTAAGATAGCTTCACATAAATCTTTATGTTTGCCCTGTGCAAAATGTTTTAAAATATCTTCACCTGTTCCTCTTGGTGCTTTCTTATCTGGACTTTCTAATCCTAAAATATCATAGAACAATATTGCAAGCTGAGTGGGGCTTGATAATGATATGGGGTCTGATAGCTTATTATTAGGATTTTTCATTTTATAAGTATCAATTTCATTCTGATACATTGCTATTGCTTCATCAGCTTGCTTTTGTCTTTCTTCTCTTATCTTATGATATTTTTCATGTAGATTTTTACATACATCAAAATCCAAACATACCCCTCTATCTTCCATATCCGCTACAACTGGTATAAGTGGCATTTCTATATTCCAAAATACATTATAAGGACCAGATAATACTCTTCTATTTAATATTGTTTTTTGATACTCATATAACTCATATGTCTTTATAGCATCACCTGCGGCATATAAATATCCAGTTGATATTGGAATAATGTCAAATGTAACTCCTTTGAATAAAGAATCAAATGTGAGTGATTCAGTATCTTTGCTATTGCAGTATTTAAGATGTAAGTCTTTCAATCTGTGACTTTCTTCTTCATCTATACAATAAGCCGCTAACATTGTATCCCAGTAAGGTGGAATATCAATTCCTAATGTTTTTCTACATACACGAATATCATACTTAGCATTATGAAAAATCCATCTGATATCCTTATAGAAATCTTTCATAATCTTAGAAACTGTCTGTTCATCTAACTGGTCTTTAGTTCTTACACCTGTTATATAAGATTTATGATTAATCGGAATATAAGCCGCTTTCTGTCCTGGAGTATAGATACAACCACCTACTATATCTACAAGTAACGGATTTAATCCTGTTGCTTCTGTATCTAACGCACCCTCCCCGACCTGTTTCATTTCTTTCATATACTCATATAACTGGTCAGGTTCTCTAATAAGAATATAGTCATCATTATGTATTGCCAATTTTTGGTTAGCAATAGCCACTATAGACTGTATTTGAGCGGCAATGTTATTACCACCGCCGCCCCTTATACTTGTTCTATTAGTTATTGTTTTAGACTTCTGAACTATACTCTTATCATTGTTTTTTGGTCTTGCAAATGATAAAGCCATATAATCCTCCTACTTATGATAATCTTCAACTACATCTATTCCGTATGCAATGGCACACTGATTTTCAATCTTACAACCTCTATAATTTTCCCAACCATTAGCAAAGTATGCGATGTCGGCAGTTGAAAGTAATTCCAAAGACTTACCCAAAAACCACAATGGCTTTGCATCATGTGGTGCATTTTCAAAGAAAGAGTCAATCACTTCTATATCCTCGTTTGGATATCCTTCTTTTACTCTCTGTATAATTTTATTTCTTTCTGACTTAATTTCCTCATCTGTCTTATCTCTCATTGGCTGACTAATAAATAATTTTTTCATATTACATACCTGCCCTTCTGCTTGTTGCTCTGCTTGCTCCTCTTCTTGATGGAAGTGGTTCAGTGTTTCTGCGTCTTACCTGTGTATTATCTTCCTGATTAGTATCTGTATTATCTGTATCAGGAAATGAACCTGTATCAAGATATTCCTGCATTTCATCAGCTGACTTATCCATAATATAACCACCTAAAAATTCTGGCTTTTCAAAATTACTGATATCAATAGGCTTTGCTGGAGATACCTGTATATCATACTTGGTTTTCTTATCACCTTTCTTACCATTACGAATAATATCTACTGGTTGCATACGCATATCTCCCCAGCGGTTTACAAGATTCTTAATCTTAGGAATGAAAGTCTTTCCTCTGTTCCATATCTTAACCTTTGCATCCTGCTGGTCAACCATAGCCAACATCATTACCACCTGTGTCTTTAATCCTGCGGCACACATAGGGCATACATCAATAGGGTCATCATAGTTTCTAAGACAATTTACAAATCTTGTCTTATCATTTCCATCATCCCACTTACCGACAACAGCCTGATGACAAGCATAAATATCAACATCTTCCATATCAGATACAAGAAGCTGTGCTGTTACCATGTCACCATCATTCTCAAGTTTTAAAAACTCACTGTCTGAACCACCATACTTGTCTACATCATCATAGTTAATTCTTCCCATGTTTTAATTCCTTTCTTAAATGTTTTTAGTGTTTTTAGTTTCTTATAAGATTTAATATCTTATAAACAGCCCTTGTTGGATTCGAACCAACGGATGCGAGAAGCAAAATCTCGTGCCTTACCACTTGGCGAAAGGGCTATATTAGTGTTTTATGTGTTATCGCTTCACATTGTTATTAAAACTGATATTCAGGCAATCTTGACATAGCTTTATTATATTCTCTAAGTTCATTAACCTCATTTTCATTAAGATTATATTCTTTAGTCCATTGAGTAATACACATACTATTACCATTAGCCTCTCCAAAAAGTCTCAAACCTCTTAAAATTTCTTCCTTGAAATATTCCATATATTCTTTCATATCAATCACCTTTTAACCTTTCATTTATGTATTTCTTATTTACAATTATATTGTAATACATAAAAAAGTATTTGTCAACAGTTTTTAAAAAATAATTTTGCAATTTAAAAATTCTTCCTGCAAATCATTTATATCTCGATTATCTGTATATACAAGTTCTTTTATAATTTTTCCATGTACATTCTTTCTAAATCTTTCTGTTGCTTTTCTTCCAGCTTCGTCCGGGTCAAATGCAAGAATATATTCACGCACTGGCAATTTATCCAATATTTCATATTGCTTTTTATTTCCGGTGCCTATCATAGCCATAGCAGGCTTATCATATTTCCAGCAAGTTAAACAATTCAAGAATGATTCTGTGATATAAGCCGTTCTATACGCTCCAGCTCTAAATTCATTTGAGCAATAGATAGGCTTATCGATGCCTTTGGGAAGTCGGAAGAACTTTCGTTCGACACTTCTTCCAGCAACAAATACACATCTTCCTTCAATGTCTCTAACCGGGAAAGTAAGTTCATCTCGTTCATCGTCATATCCTATATCAAACCTTTCTATAATTTCATCTGTTAATCCTCTTTGATACATATAAGGGTGAATATATCTATATTTGTCTAGTTCTTCTTCTGTAATAACTGTTTTACCTCCTTCTTCCAAGTCTCTATTCTTTTCATATTCATTTCCTTGTCCAGCTTTTCCCATTTCTCCGGATTTTCCTTTTGGTGCTGTTTCAATGCCTTTATAAATTCCTCTGGATAAATTGATTTTCCTTGCATTAAATCCCTCCATTATATTTGGTCTTGTTTCAATTTCTACTGTATTGAATCTTTTTATTAGCCATCTTTTTCCAAACTTTCCTTCATCTTGATACCCATATAATTCGGATATCATTTCCTCAATCGTTCCGCTCCAGCCACAAGCAAAGCAGTGACATTTATCAATCTCTCCATTTACACCGAAAGAAGGTTTTCTCTCCTGCCCTCCTTTGTGAAAAGGACAATTTGTCTGGATGTTTTCGCCATTGTTTCTGAAAATATGAAATCTATCTACTCCATGTTGAGCAAGGTCAAATTTGAGCATATCTAAAACTGATTGGGTATCAGATTGTATGATTGTATCTTGTAGTTTTATCAAGATTTATGCCTCCTCAAGCTCTCCAAATAATTCTTCATATTTTTGTAAATCATATTTCAGCAATAACTTTTTAACATCTTCTTCAAGTAGTTTAACTCCTTTTGAATGAGAACCTGTAGAGTATGTTAATAGCCAATTTCCTTTTTTGCTTTTCCACAACTTAACATCTTTTCCATAACTTCCCATTTCTGTATCTGTTAATAAAAATGTCCAGCTGTAAGTATATTCGCATTTTTCAGAAATCAATTCCATTTTATCTGTATCATATTTTAAATTATCAATTACAAATACCATTTAATATTCCTCCTCAAATATATGACAAGTATCATCTATATTTTCATACCTTAATTTCATTTTTTCCAATTCTTTTTCTGCACTCTTTCTGCTTTTAAATTTTCGTGCATAACCTTTACTTCCAATCACTTTATAAGATGTTCCTTGACATACGAATGAACCAGCACAAATATAATCGCCATATTCATCTTTGATATAATATACTTTCATCTAATATTCCTCCTCTTCTTTATCATGATATCTTCTTCTTAAATTCTCTGCCTTTTCTTCATCCTCTTCACCTTTTTCTGATTGTGGTATATAATCAAATGTTCCCTTATCTGTATCCCACATATACACCCATTTGATACCTACCCTACTATTTCTTGCTTTAATATTCTGTATTTGTAAACCTGTTTCTTTTTGTTGTATTGATAACACAATAGAAGCATTATAAGCTATTCCATCAGAATCACGAATATTAGTTAAATCCAAATCTTCATTCATTTGTCCTTCTCTATTGGACTGTACCACAACAAGAACTGGGATTTCTAAATCAATACTTAACTGCATTAAATCTTCCGATATATGTGTGAGCTGTGTTGTTGTATTATCCCCTCTCTCTTTTCGTTCATCTTGCATATAAGATATACCATCTACAGCTAATATATCAATGTGATTAGCTTCTACCCAGCTTTTTAACTTACTGACAGTCACTTTTCTATTGAAGTCTTTTGGGTGTGCTACATAGAATGGAATCTTGCTTGCTGATAACTTATCAATATACTTTTCATAGCCTCTTATATCTTCTCCTCGATATAAAGCGGTTGAGCTAATATGTTGATGTAATGTATCAAATCTATATCCTGTTTTATTTGCAGACATTTCAGGCTCTAATAATCCTGGAGTTAAATTCATTTTCCAAGCATGTTCTAACATTTTAATTAATACCCAGGATTTACCTTGTCCTGTTCTAGCAAATAAAACAACAAGCTCTTCTCCTTTATGCCAACCCCCTAAATCTTCATCAATCTCTTGAAATCCAGTGGGAATGAAATGTGTATCACTACTATTCTTGGTATTCTGCCATTCTTCTAATCTCTCCTGTGCATTAGCTATAATGTCAACACCCTTAGACACACCAGATATCTTTAAGTTAGGCAGTTCTCTTTTAAGATAATCAACTGCGGAATATGCGTCTGTCTGTAGCAGTTCAGCCATCTTTGTAAGAACTGGAACCGACTGGGAGTACAGATATTCTTCACGGAATGTATTAACAAGATATTCAGTGCTTTCAGATACATTGACCACATCAAAATCTTGGAACTTTGCTACAAATGTTTCAAGGTCTGGCACATTTCCATATCTCTGTTTATGTTCCATTATGTAGTCATATTCTTCCTGATACTGATTGAAATAATCTCTTGTTATATCATTCATATCTAAGAGCGATGTATCTTTGTCTTTCAACACTTTATTAATTATCTGCAATTCTACCATTAATACATACCTCTCTTATCTTCTTCTATAAATTTAATTGCAGTTGAGCAATTATATACTCTGCTTGCTAATCTATCACCTATAAGCTCTTCAAGCTGTTCTCTATTCTTATTGCTTGTATATATATTGCTTTTACCTGCATTAAGTCTATCATCAATGTATTGAAATAATATCTGATGTTCATAGTCTGTTACCTTAGCAATACCTATATCATCCCATATAACCAAGTCTACTTCACTTATCAGCTTACAAAGTTCTTCAAACCCTTTGACTTCCTGTGATATTGACCTTTTGCAATTATATAAAAACTTAGGTACACTCACGAACAAGGCTTTGCAATCTAAACAGCTCTTATGCCATATTTTATCAAAGTATGAATACATCAAACGAATAGCCCATGTAGTCTTTCCATTGCCTGCATTATTAGAATAGATATATAAATTCTGCCCCTGTTCCACAAACATATCAATTTTATTAGATATATTTTTTAGCTGTATAAAGGCATTCACATCACCTTCAGGCTTTGCTACAAGGTCTTTATATTCCCATAAGGCTTCAGGAAGCTGTGATTGTCTAAATAACGCATATATCATTTTGTAACGGATACAATTTTCCGAACATTTCTCTTGACATATTCTCTTATACCAACAGTTCTGAATATTCATTATTGCCCTCCTGCTGTTTCAACTGATTTTGACATGTAATAAGAGCATTATATGTATCCTTACAGTTGGATATATGTGATTTCATTTTAGCAAGAGTCTCTTTCATATCATCACTTGTTCTTGCTATCCAATATCCGTCCTGTGGTGTGGCACATATAGGATTTCCATCATCTCTTAGCTTCTGTATTAATAATCGAACATCTCTTGATTTTAAGCCTGTATAACTGGCTAACTGCTTTGAACCAATGTTATAAGGCTCATTAGGTATAAGGCTTAATATTACTTCTTTCAAGCGTTCTTCATCCTTATGCTTGTAAGTTCCTGTATATGGCATATATAATCCTCCTTTTTAAAAATGCTGTAATCTTGGGTCATTATTCTGTATCATCTGTCTGAACTGCTCTCGTCCAGCTTCTGTTGTTGTACTATCTTCAAGCCTCAATCCTTTAGATACTGTATTGCTGTTATTATCAAGCCAGCTCGGGTCAGGTATGTATTTATAATTTCTTGCATAGGCAAGGTCTATACATCTTTTAATGATGTTATAAGACTTGCCTGCAATCTTAGCAATATTAGCTTCTATAGCTCCTTTAATCTTAATTCGATTATCCATCAAAAACTGTTCTATAATCTCTATACTTGCATCATCTTCTATATCATTTTTTAAACAAGTATCTATAATGATTTTAGAAGTATCAGCTTTTTTTGAAATTTTTTTAATATTATCTTTAGTATTTAATTTATAAGTATTTTGTTCTTTAGTATTTAATTGTGTGTGATTTTCTACATGTTGAATTTCTAGGGGTAGATTTTCTACACCTTGTTTTTTATCGTCTTGTTTTGGTTGTTCATAAATGTTATAGATATATTCAATCCTACCCGAATCAGTTTTATCTGGCATTATCTTATCAACTTTAACATAACCGAATTGCTGTAATTCTTTTAAAGCTGATTTAATAGCTGTTTCATTCTCTTTGCATATTGCAACTAACCCAGCTATTGAGTAATCCCAGTTATCAGGAAGTGAAAGCATTAAGGATAGCAACCCTTTAGCTTTCAAGGACATTTCCTTTTCCTTAAAATGATAATTGCTTATCACTGTATAATTCTTTGTTTTTTCTACTCTTATAACAGACATAAAAACCTCCATAGCATTAAAAAATCCTTGTTATATGTCGGTGTACCTTATTTTAATTTATATTTGCGAGATAGAAATTAAAATAACTGTGTGTACTAAGGTACACCCACATATAACAAGGATAAATCTTGTATTATTAAATTTTTTGTTTTATTCTACCTCGCAAATATATTATAACATACACACAATTATTTTACAACACTCAATTCATTGAATTTAATTCTTCAATCTGAGCATCTACTTCTGCATTGAGTTTAGCCCATAACTGTTCCCTTACATCCTGGATATCCCCATAATATAAGGCTGTTGACCATTCTTCTTCTGCTGTGAACTTAAAGTAATTATCACCTTTCTTCACAGTAGCACTTGAAGTATATCTCAATGATGTTACCTGAATACCAGCAGGAGTACATTCAGATTCTTCTTCCTTATGTTTTTCTTCACTGACCTTTATAGGAGTTTCGATTGTAACCTTACCACCCTCGTTAGGCTGTGTATTTTTGATTTTCTCGGCTTTTTCTTTTTTAGGTGTAGTATTTGTTGCTTTGGTCTTTTTAGTCGCTGTATTGGCTTTCTGAACAGGTTTAGCAACTGGCTCTTCTTCAACAGCCTTTTCAACTGGTGGATTCATAGGTTCTTCATCTGTAACAACTCCTGTCTCTGTGTCAACATCTGTATCACCTTCTTCATATCCTGCACACTCTGCACATGATATTGATTTTCCTTCAACTTCCATTGTACAGCCGTTACAATTCTTGCAATACTCGTCTTCTGGGTCTCCTGCATACTTACATACTCTCATTACTTATCCTCCTTTTTCTTTGCTATTCTCAATGTCTGAGTAGTAGTGTCAATCTTGGCTTTTTCCAGCTTAGTAATATCAAAATCACCATTGTATACAAGTTTTTCCAGAGCATCCTCGTCTATATACTCTTTCTTCTTTATAACTGAACGGAGCAAAGCTCCACCAAGATTCTCTTTAATAATCTCAATAGCCAGCTCCTCATTAAGAGTTGACTTAGTTGTTGTGGTAACTGTAGCAGTATATTTTTCACTGCTTGCACTGGTTATTCCTTTTTCAAGAAAATAACTCTTAATGACATTACCAGCTTCAGTATTAGATTTCTTCAACTTATTCTCAAGGTCTTTATTTTCCTTGTATAAGTCAATAGCCTTGCTTAAATCAAAAACATCTCTTCTACTCATTGGCTTTCTTCTCCTTATTTTCCATGATTTTAGTTCCACGCTGTCCCCACTGATTAACAGCATTGAAATCTGCCATACAACCTCGGTATTCTGTTTTCAGCTTGTTTTTAAAATCTTCGAGCTGTTGTATAGCCAGCATTGTGAAGAATCTTGTTCCTCGATTATCTGTGGTATATTCGGGTAGTTTTAAGCCTTTCGGCTTATTATAATTATCATCTTCATACCACTTATACCAACGCTTCAATGTTATCGTAGATACATCAAGTATCTGTGCGGCTCTCGCCGTTGAAAATAGTTCCACTCATATCACCTCCTGTCTTAGATTATGTATATTGTAATACATATGAACATAAATGTCAAGTCTAAAATTAAAAAATCCCACACTTTTTATCATGTGGGATTTCTTGTTTATGAAAGAAGATAATTAATATCTTCTATACTTACTTTGCCATCTACAAGTGCATCTGCAATCTGTCCTTTCTTTTCAACAAGTTCCTCTATTCTTTCATCTATCGTATTCTTGCATACAAGAGTTATAACATTGACTGTTCCCTGTGTACCTATTCTGTGGGCTCTATCTTCTGCTTGTGCTTTTAATGCCATATTCCAAGGGCTGTCTAAAAATATAACATTCTGTGCCGCTGTTAATGTAAGTCCTGTTCCCATTGCTCCAATAGTTCCGATTATAACCTTACAATTCTTATCATTTTGGAATCTAGTAACTTCATTCATTCTATCATCTGCCTTAGTATTACCTGTAATATAAGCTGGATTATATGCTTTCAACTTTTCTCTTGCTATTTCCGTCATTGATTCCCAGTTGCTGAAAACAATAGCTTTTTGTCCACTTGCACTTATTTCTTCTATAAGCTCAACCATTCTATCCATTTTAGCTGATTCCTGAACTGTTTGTGATAATATACCTGTCCAGCCTGTAGCCTGTCTTAATCTAATCATCATAGAAAGTGGATTATTTGAAAACTTGATTTTCTGTAAATCTGACATAACACCATTATATACTTCTTTATATATCTGGTTCTGTTTAGATGTCATATCAACATATTCAATCTTTCTTATCTTTTCTGGTAAATCAAGAACTTCTGACTTTAATCTTCTAAGCATAATGTTATCCATCATTGCTCTTATTTCTTCCAAATTTTTATAACCTACAACCTGTGAACCACCCCATCCACCATATGTGCAATAATGCTGTTTAAACTGATAGAAGCTGTGTGGTTCATATCCTAACCAGTGAATAGGGAAATATAAATCAAGAGGATTGTTCATCAAAGGAGTTCCGCTCATAGCTGACATATATGGGGCAGATAATAATAACATTGCTCTACTCTGGAAAGATGTAGGGTCTTTTGATTTGTGGCACTCGTCAAAAGCAATTACTGATATTGTTCCATTTTTGCAAAGTTCTTGTAATTTTTCCGCAATTGGAAAATGATATTTGGTCTTGGTTATCTTTTCAGCTCCTGCTCTAAGTGACTCAATATTTGTTATAATATATCTGCAATCTGGAAGATTATCTAAATCTTCAAGCTTATCCTTTGTACTTCCTTCATAAGCTTTTCCTGTTGTCTTTCTAAATCTTGTACCGAGAACCCATCCTTTTTCATCTGAATGTACACCAATTTCATATTGCCAGTTATATTTTAAGGAATTAACCCCACATATTATAAGCACCTTATTTATCTTATCTGTTTTTTCAAGACATCCAACAAAGTCTATAATCTGTTTTGTTTTTCCTAATCCCTGGTCATCACCAAGTAAGAATCTCTTTTTATTTAATCCAAATCTTACACCATCAATCTGATGTGCAAAGGGTTTTGTTTTAAATTGAAAATCTTTCGGAATATCAATCTCAAATTCTTGTTTATGTAAATCTTCATAAATACCTTCAATTTGAATTTCTTCATTTTCAAACTTATTACATAAACCTATTATATTGTTTATAGGCATTTCCCAAGTATGGTTATCCGGATTATAAATCCTTGTTCCCATCTGCTTGATATAATTCACAATATCCGGATTATAGTCAAACGATACAAAAGCACTTTTTTTTACTAAAATGTTATTAGCCAGCTTATTTGGTTCTCCAATATGTATTTTAATCATTATATAATTTCTCCTTTCTTAGCTAAAACCTTGTTTATAAATTCCATCTCTCTTTCATTCACATCAAATATAACTGATGTATGTTTATTATCTATATTTTCCATAGCAATGATTTTATGTGTTGGACAAGTTTTTAATTTTGCACCTTTCTGATAATTATTAACTATGTATCTAACTTTCATATTAAGTATCTCCTTTCCTTAATGTAATTGTATTGTAATACATATAAATAGAAATGTCAAGTGATTAACTGGAAAAATTATAAAAATAAGGCTGGGAATTTAATCCCAGCCTATATGAAAACATATTATATTGATGTTGTATGCACTATATCTTCTAAATTAGATAGATACTTAGTGAATACTTCTTTTTCTTCTGTTGTACAGGTATGATATAATTCACTTAACATTTTCCTAATAGTAGACATTAATGCTTCAAGATTACTGATACTTCTATTGTGCATATAATTAATAAACAAGCCTTGAATGTCTGTAATAGTTTCATCAACATTACTATCAGGGACTAAATCAATATTCATCTTGTCGATTAATGCAAGAATTATAAAAGCATCTGCGTCAAAATGTCTTTTTAATTCATTTTCTGCTAGCTCTTTAGCGATAGGAATACTCTCATTAAATGTCATACAATCACCCTTTACATAGTCAGCATCTGCTTAATCCAAGCGGTTTGCTCAACATATTTCTTATGGCATTTTTCCCACTTTTCTTCCATCTCTTCTGTAGGTTTAAATACTTTCCCTATTTCTTCTATATCCTGCACAGCTTTATCATGCAGATAGCTTGCGTGCTTTAGTTCATCATTAGCCATTTCCTTATAACGATTAGCCCATTGCATATCTCCTTTTGCTTTACACTCAACATACTTTTCAGCATATTCTTTAGCACCCAAAAGCTCTTCTTCAATGTGTTCAGCTAACTTTTTTATTTTCGTCATTATAATCAACTCCTAACTTTTTTAGAATTAAATCAATCTTTTTGTCCTGTTCGGATAAATGCTCATGTATCTCTTTTACTGCCGCAGATAATAAATCTCCGGCAGTATTTTGAGATAAGTTATCATTTAGATTCTTAACCCCTATGATAAAAGACAATATATTTAATATGTCTAATATATCAAATTGTCTATCATCCATTAGATTTTCTCAACCACAAACGCAAGATTCTGAGCAGTTACTGCCTGTCCACCAATTACTATTGTAAGATTAGCTGTGTCACAATCACAGTTTAATCTTACAAGTGCAGATATAGGAAGAGTTACAATATCACCTATCGCTGTTGCTGTTGCAATAGCTGTAGCTCCTTGTACTGGTGCTCCATCTTTGTATAATGTTGCTGTCACATTTCCTATGGCAGTAGCGACTACTGCTACACTTGCATTTACATCATAGTAACCAGCACCTCCACAAGCGTTTCCTATAGAAACACCATTTCCACCTAACTGGCAATACTTACCATATCGTCTAATTATTGTAGATGGTACATAAGTACCACCAATACCAATAGATGTTCCTGTTGTAGTATTTACAACATAAATTCCTGATTTACAACTCATAATGTTATCTCCTTTCATTAAAAAAGAGGAATACCGACAAGGCATTCCTCATAATATCAAACCTTGTCTAAATGACTAAATATTAACTCCATTATTGCAACATGAGTTATTCCAGTAAGGGTTCATACCTGCTGTGTATGTTGTTGCATTAGGATATCTAACTACACCACACATAGCGGACTGAAGCTGAAGCTGGTTGACCTGAGCCTGAAGGCTTTCAATCTTATTCTGTGCCATAGCATCAAGAATCTTCTGTGTCTGAGCTGTTGTATTAGCGTTAATAGCGGCTGTATTAATAGCTCCATTATAGTTCACACCATCAATAGCTCTCTGTGTTGTACAGCAACAATCAGCAACCTGTTGCTGAACTGTATTGAAGTTACGAAGTGTTTCATAACCTAAATTGCAAAGTCCATTCTGTAATCCCTGATAGTTGTGCTGAACATTATCATTCAGTCTGCCAACTGAATTTTCAAGATTATTGAAATTCATGGCATTACAAAGACCTGCTTCTGTAACTGGTTCACCATTGACTGCTCTGTTTCCACCGAAGAAACTTCCTCCTCCAATAAGTAAGAGAATTAAAAGTGCGAAAATCCACATTCCGCCACCACCTGCACCACCGAACATACCGTCTTTGTTGTCGGTAACAGCGGCAATGTCTGCTAAAGATACTCCATCTGTCATAGTGATAGTCTCCTTTCATTTTAATATTTATATTGATTTTGCAAAATCCTTATTTAAGCTGTGACATAAATTCATCTACATTTATGCCTTTCTGTTTACAGATATTTCTTACTGCTTGTTCTGGGTTTAATCCCTTACCACCAAGCATTCCTAATAACTGTTGTATTTGTCCTGCATTGTTCATCATGGCTTTTGCCTGACTAATTATCTGCGGATTTATCTGCTGTGTTGAGGTTTGATTTTGACCTTGAAATAGACTGCTTGCCATTTAATAATTCCTCCTTTAATTTATTAAATTCGTCTCTTGTTACATAATCGACATTTTCTGGAACAGTGTTATTATTAGCAACAACTTCATTAAAAGCGAATGTTCTTATAGTAGGAAATCCTGCTCCATCTGTTGTTTTAATGTACATTAAATCATCATTATTATCGAATAGTGCTACAGTACTATTAGGAGGCATTTGATACGCCTTTGCACCTTCTAATCCTGTAACTCTTGTAAGCATAAGAGAATTATTTACTGGAATATTACTCTGCATGTTCATTCCCATTGGATTCGCAAGATTGTTCATCATGCTGGGATAATTGATTTGTTGGTTCATTGCTGGATAACCGTACATCACAAGCACACTCCTTTCTTAAGGTATCTAATAAGCTGTTTCGATATCTGATTAAATTAACTGGGTCTTCGATTGATGGACTTATCATAGTTTCCTCCGATAATTTGACTAACTCTACTGCGATTCTACATATATAAAGTACTGGTATATCTTGTATACTTTCATCAACTAATAATTTAGAGATTAAATCTTTCATAATATATACCTCCTTTGTTTATGATTTTATTGTAAATAAAAAAGAACACATCCACAATGTAGTGAATGTGTTCTTAAAATGCACATAAAATGTATTAAATTATATAACTTTGATTATCTTACGATTAACCCTTTGACTTAGTTTCCTAACGTAGTCAACTGAAATATGAAGCTGTTCTGCAATGTATTCAAGCGTGTAACCACTTGCGCTCATTTCAAACACATTAGATTCAAAATTAACAAAATTACAGTTATCTCTAAAATAATCAAGTTCGGGCTTGGTGAAATTAGAAATAGTCATTATCTACGACCTTTCCGACCTCCACCTCTTCTACGCTTTGTCGTAGTTGTGGTCTTTTTAATTGTCTGTCTCGCCATAATCTACATCTCCTTCACTATCAATGTATGTGTTTGAACCATTATCCTGTGAATCTTGGTCTACTGTGGTAGTGGTTACAGATGTTTCTTCAACTGGTAGTGTCCAAGCATATAACCACAATGCGTTAGTTACAAACAACATTACAAGCGTAATGATGAAAAGAATAAAATTTCTTTTACTTGTCCGCTTGATTTCATGTAATAATTCAGTAGCTAAATTATCTCCCTCCATACTACTTACCCTCACTCTCATCCTTATTATAATTACGGTTACTTACACCTAGCATAGTACCAAGCATCACATCAAATGCACTGGCTATTGTAAGAACTGTTTCAGTATAAGGAATATTGCAAGCTGTACCTACAACACCATAGAAAGTGATTATGGCTGGTAATGCAATAAGTGCAATCCATTTAAGAACATCATAAACCCGATTACTAATCTTCATGCTTATTCACCTCCTCTAAATCTGATATGCGGTGATTAGCAGTTTTAAGTCGTTCATCTAGAAGTCCTATTGCTTTTTCTGCCGCAAACATTCTTTCTACAACACCATTATGCTTAGAAACACTAGCTTCTAATGTTGTTATATCTTTTTTAACAAGAGCAATTTCTGTTTTAACTTCTTGAATAGTTACATCATGCTGTTTTCGTGAGGTATATATAACACCAACAAGAGCTAGTCCACCAGTGAATAATGAACCTAATAAACTAATCCATATTTCCATATAATCACCTCACATACGGCTTAATATCTAAAAGATTATATAAGCCTTTAAACTTCATTGTCTGCTCATTGTAGAGCTTGCATAGACCATTAGAATATATCTCTCCTACCATGTATGTAGCATCATCTTCAGGTAACTTAATTAAAGTTCCTGAGATGATGTCTCCCATAGCATTAGTAGTCATTAAGCAGGTACTACTTCCGAAGCCCATACCCATGCATAATGTTCTCCATAAATATCGAGAAGTACTTTCTCTCTATCATCTGAAAAACTATTAATAACATAAGTACGGTCTGTATATGCAAGTGGTGTTCCATTAGTATCACATGCACCTGTGAATCTAACCTTCGTACCCTCTGTAAGTGTTACTGGTTCAGATTCTGTAGGAGTAGAATCTGTATCATCACTATTAGAGTAGTACTTTTCCTCAACCCTTGCTTGATAATCAGCATAATTATATCCTTCAGCTTCAAGTCTTTCTTTACGCTCATCACCATCGCCATATTCTCCACGATATATAGCATCTACGACATTTTCATCAATCTCTGTTGATGGCTGTTCAACTGGTTCTGATGATGTATTATCATCATTAACAACATCCCAGACATAATCATTGTAAGCTCTAAGACCATATTCATTAACAATCCATAAGCACTTAGAATAATACTCAGGGTCTGTTGCGTAGTTATATCCAACCCAGTTTCCGTTAGCATCATAGCCTTCGTCCACTGCATTAGTTAATCCATACAGTTCACCCTCAACTGTGTTTGCCGCTGTTGCATCTGCATAATTATCATCCTGCATAAGGTCATAATAACCAACAATAGAAGCTGTAATGCTAGGATACTTAACAAAGCTATCAACAATATTCTGCTTAATACCATCAATATATTCTTCTGTTGGTGATGTAAAACCTTCACCCTTAATTCCAAAAAGTGAAGAAGCATTGATATTATAGCCACTCTCCAGAGCCGCCTGTGCCATTGCAACAGCAGGTGAAATTGTTCTTTCACTATTGTGTCTTCTTTTAACCCATTCATTACATACAATCGGGGCTAAAGCATTAAAGAAATCTGAATGCTGTCCTGAAATCATTGGAAATTCCATAATAATATCTCCTTTCATAATATTTATTCAATTAAATTATATACATTTATATTATATTTTACAAGTACTTTTTAATTATTCTTCTGTTATTGTATAAGTAACTTTCATACTTTGTTCAGATGTTTTAATTACAGGACTATCTAAGTTATTAATAGTTGCTAAATATTCGTTTACAACTCCCATTTGAACCCATATTGAATAGCTACCATAGGTATAATTATATCCAATGACAAGTACAATGCCATCAGGAGAGATAAAAGCTTTTTCTGAATTGGTATTCGATATTTCTTCAAAGAACCATTTATTAGAATGTCTTGAAACTGTAGTATTATTCGATTTAATAAATACGGTTCCGGCATGTAAATAATTACGAGGGTCTAATACGATACTATAACTAGCTCCGTTTAGACGTGAAAATGTTTTTGTATTTAGGTCTAATGCAAGAACTCTATCATATTTTGTCATGTAAAAACTATTATTCCATTTAAACCAGTTACCACTGTAATCTGTTTCCCCATATTGTGTAGAACCTGAAAATGTAAAACTTTCATCTAGAGTGTAATCAGATTTCTTAATTCTATACACAGAGTAAGGTTTATTTTGGTAATAATCGCCACCACCAAATCCATAATAATATTCATCATCACTATTATGCCAAGTTGTATTAGCGAGTACACTTTGAGAAAGTGTGACATTTGTTTGAGATATAAGAGTAACATAGCGTATAGCATCATTTATACCAATAGATATATTACCAACACATACTTTTATTTTATAAACTACAATAGTGCTAGTATCAATTGTTTTAATGCAGGTAAGAACATTACTATTCCAATCAAAATCAACTGCTGTTTTTATAGCATTACTTATTAAATCTTGAGATACATTGTTCGTCATGTTTAAAAGGTTATATGAGCCTAGAATGTTAGAACTTGAAACACCTTTAGCAGTATTAGCATGTGTCAGTGCAAGTGCTGATATTTGTCCATTTGCTTGAGCAGTTGTGAAATCCCATACAAACTTATATCCATTATCAAGTTTTATACTTTCAGTTAAATTACGAGAACCTCTTTTTGTATCTGTTCCTGAATTAACATCATTAGATGCGTATCCTATAAGAGGGTTAGTTTCTTCTAAAGGTATTAAAGTGTTATCAGCACTTTCATCTAAAGTATTTTGAAATAGCAATAAACCACCCATCCCTTTATTATTAAGTGGAAAATATTGTGAGTTCAAATCTTCTGTAGAAAACATTGAAGTGGCTATAGCAAGTATATTATTCAAACCATTAGTAATCATGTTATCATGTTCAATAACATCTAATTTTCCAGTCTTTTCATTCTTTAATTCAATTTTTGCATGTCCTTTTAACATATATAACCTCCTTAATTAGTAAAGTTAATAACTATATTAGTAACTGTATCATCTGTTGTGGATAATGTAAATCTCATTTTAAAAGAATCTAATCCTTTAATTACCTCTGTCCAACTTTCAGTAGTTATTGCCAACAATGTTTCCATTGTCATACCTGTTTCAGTCTCACTCAGTACAACCCAAGTCACACCATTGTATAATTTCCAAGTTGTACCGCCATCAAAACTACAAGCAATCAAAGGATTTCCAGTATAAGTAGCTGTAACTTTTTCAATACCTGTAATAGTTTTATCTGATATATCTATATCATTAGTTATGACAGTTTGTGGTTTTGGTGTACTTTTAACAGAAGCAGTTAAAGTGTGCATTTGTGTATCATCTGTCCAACAATATATTTTTGGTTTTGTAAACACATTTAAAATATCAAATGTTGGTGCTATATCTGAACCATATGTTTTAAATGTTTCTGAAGTTAATTCAGTGACTTCTAACGCTTTAAGTTCATTGTTTTCAATCGTATATAGTATATTGTCTGATTGAATTAAGTATTTAATTGATATTGTTGTTGGTATACTTACATTGGCTTTTTGTAATAACAATTCAGCCGCTTGCTTATATGTCATTGGTTCATCAGATAATTTTTGAGCATATCCAGAAACTAAATAATTGCCTTCCATAAAATATTTAGTACTACTAATATACCATGTTATACCAAGATATTCTATGGTATCTATATAAGTGAATGTGCTTCCATAAGCATAATAGGATACAGCTTGTGGAATATCAGACACTAATATAGGTTCAGTATACCCTCCTATGTTATAAAAAGCTCCTACAATCGCTCTATCAGAATTAATCTTACTATAGGTTCTCCCTGCTACTGTACATATATCGCCTGTGGTTATCATCATATAATTAGCATCTGCACTCCATGTGGATGATAAAACCCCCCATTTTTGAGTTTCTGTTAATCTATTATCTGTAATAGTAGCACCAGATATTTCTGATACTGTGAACCACGTTTCATTATCATAACTTAATTCTAATGTCCAGCTTATAGGGTCTCTTTCTGAACCATCGTTAGCTGTTACATATGAATAAGAAGTAAAATCTATGGTTTCAGGTATTTCAATTACTATAGACATACCACTTGTAGTATAAATATTAAAATTTAACAAACAGAACTTAGTATTTACATTTCCGTCAATGATTTTCTCTGGACCTTCACCACTTGAATAGGAAGCCTGACTTGGTGCATTAACAGTGGTTCCAGATATCCAACCTAGCTTATTGCTGTCTTTATCATATAAATATAATTCTGCCATTTGACAAATATTAGTAGAACCTTTTAGCTTAGTAATTGTCCATCTTAACCACATGTTATAGTCACCTCCTGAACTTCTGTAAACTTAGTGAAGTCAAGTGATACAGATTCCATTGTACCTGCGTCAATAATTTCTTCCGTTCCTACATAAGTATAATCTGTTCTAAGTTCATACTTAGTATCAGTAAGAACATAATTGTTATCATAAGTATACTTTGATTTCTTAGAAATATCAATAGTATAATAATGAATAACAAAATCTATATCAGATGTTGATACACTATCTGTCATTGAAGCTACACTTAATCCACCTAACTTGATTCCTGCAAATACTTCTGTAAATGATACACCAGTAGGAATCTGTGTTTTAACATTAACAGAATCTCTCATATTTGCGATTGATAAACCACCAAGAGTAACTCCTGCAAATGTTTCAGCAATATCAATAGTTCCATCCCATTTCTGTTCACCTGCAAGTGCTTTAGCAAAGCAAACTGCTTTAATAGATAACTCTTTAATATTAAGTTTTGGAATAGTAGTATCAACTGCCTGCTCAGTATATTTAGATGTCTTAATATAATTCTCGAATGATATAATTTTGGCAGTATGTTGTCTTTCAACACTTTCTATATATTCAGTATTCAAAGATACATAAAAAGTCAATCTACCATTTTCGTCCATAGTGAGATAATTAACTAATGTAAGTATATTATCACCCTTATTGTAATAAGCTCTAACAGTATCTTCAGGCACAGCCACTTTATTGATTGAGTATGTTGCGGTTACATAACCATCTAAATCAAGTGTTATTGGAATCATAGCCATAAATATTACATCTGTTTTAGCTGTTGCAGATAAATTAAATTTAATAACGGACTGTGGGGTATCTTTTACTTCTATTGCTTTTGCATTAGTATAAGTATAAGCATAGAAGTTATTCTTATATGTTGTTTTAATATCTTCAATCTGTCCAATATTACTACTAAATCCAGCTGTCTTGTTAAAATACTCATCTGCTTGTATTTGTATCTCTTGTTCAACAAGCTGTGTTCCAGACATACTATTATTCATGATATAAGTATGTTCACCACCGCTTATTGTAATCATTTGACCTAAATGTAAATCAAGGTGATTATATAGCATCTTGATTGTGCAAGGTGTAAATGTTATATTCTTACTAGCTTCTAATACATTAGTAGCCGCTTGTCCAAGTATTTCTGAATCTAAGCCAGATAATAGCATGTTGTTACTAATAGTATAAGTGTTTCCTTCTTGACCTATTGTTGCGGCTATACTATTACTACCACCGTCAATCTGTACTTGAGTTATTCTAGCGGTTGAATATGTTTCAAATGTAGTGTTGTTGTTTTCGTATTCATCATCTTTGATTTCTACTGCATTAGTTGTATCTGTATCAAGTGTAATGAACTCAAGTGTTCCTATGCGGTTCATGTGGGGAAAACAACACTGTAATTGACATATATATTGTAGCATATCCCCAAAAGGTAAGCTGTCATAACTTACATCAGAAGTTATTTCTAAATCATCATTAGGAAGCTCTTTTTCAATATATGTTATATTCATATATGAAAGTAAATCATTTCTAATTAATTTGATTGTGGCTGAAGTATGTGTACCCCAAAACGAAGACCACCATTCGGATACATTAGTATCTCTTTTTTCGTACGCTTCATCATATGCCACTAAGTCTCTAAAATAACTATGGTCGTCACGAATACAACTATCAACAATTCCTGTAAATATAGCAATCTTTTCATTATTAACAAGCTGATATACTTGTATTTTTTTACCCTTAATATTATTGTCATAATATAATTGAGCTGAGAAGCTGGAAGCATTAAATTCACCAAAATTCAAATCTGATGAACAAAGTATTTCTTCTAAATTAAGAGAACCACTGACAATACCTGTTGTTATATCAGGTATGTCAGTATCATCTGGAAATGTTATAATTGTCTGGCGATTAAATTCCATATTAGTTCTCCTTTACTTTTAATACTCAACAAATTCAAAACTCATGCTTGAATATGTTATATCATCTGCTGTATAGTCCTGTATTGTAAACTCCATATTAGGTCGGTAGAAATAACCTGTCGCATAGGCATTATCTTCATCATTCCAATATTCAAGATGTATCTTTCTTTCCTTTGCATTAGTTTCTGCATCTGTGAAAAACTTTTGGAAATCCATCTTCTGTTCAAGGTTCATTCCGTCTATAGTGTCAAATTGAAAAGTACTCTTTTCACCCTCTGCTGTAATTCTAAATAAGTCTCGTGAATTTTCATCTCGCCATGCCTTAATCTCCTCACGCTGATTAGGTGTAGCTTTCCAAGAAGAAGATACTATATAGGTTCCATCTAATATAGTATCTGTATCAATGGCTCTTATTAGATAGCCTTTAAATGGACTATTGACCATTTATATCACCTCCAGTCTATGAATATTTAGGTCTGTATGAACCTGTCTGTTTATATCGTTTCTCTTCTTCACTCCATACAAGCTCAGCAATAACTTTTCCATTAGGAAGTTGTAAGATTATAGGTTCATGGCTAGAACCTCCTCTTGCATCTAATGCGGCATTGAATGCTTCAATCATTGTTTTAAGTGGAGTTTCAATATTAGTACCTGAAGACTGGTCACCTAAAACAGCCATAAATTCTTTATTAGGTGGAATTACTGCACCACTGGCAAGATAAGGAATCTTAGTAAATGATGCTTCATCTAAATCAAATCCAAATGTTTCACCACCAATTCCGGGAACCCAGTCAGGCACATCAAAGCTCAATTTATTAACGGCTTTTATAACGAAATTAACCCCTGTCTCTATAGCAGTAAGAAGTCCATTAATCAAGCCAATAACAAGATTGAGGGGTGCTTTGATAATGTCTACAATTGTATCCCATATTCCGCCGAATATATCAACAATTCCTTGCCATGCTTTTTCCCAGTCACCCGTAAGAATACCTGTTATGAAATCTATAACTCCACCGAATATAGAGAATATGTCAGCCACAACATCCATAATTGGACCTATTATGTTAGATATTACTTCTATTGCGGTCGAAATAGCTGAACCTATTGCTGGTCCGAACATATCAACAAACCAATTGATTATTGGAAGTATAAATTTATTATAAATCAATAATCCAAGTTCAATTAACTTAGCAACAAATCCACCAAACTTTTCAAGTAATGGAGCAATATGTTCTGTCCATAATTCAGTTAAAGCTGAAATAAGTGTATTCCATATAGGCTTTAAGATTGTATCCCATATATTAAGAATTGTGTCACCAATCCCTTGTATGGCTGTTTTAATGCTTTCAAATATTGGCTGTCCATGTTCTTCCCATAGATTAGCCACTATGTCCATGACACCCGTCCACACTGTAGAAAGCAATGTTAAAAAAGGAACAATGCCTTCTGTCCATAATGTGTCAAAAATATTTTTAACTACATTAAAAAGTGTATTAAATGTGTCAATGGCTTCTGTCTTGAATTGTGTGAGTACTGGAAGACCTACTGTTATGAATTTAGCTAAAATGGGATAGAAATAAGCATCCCAAGAAGTACTTAATACAAGATTAAGAGAATCCCATGTACCATTTATTACATTTCCCACAGTAGTAAGGGCTGTATTTATTAAAGCTGGAAAATCTGTATTTAAGTAATTTATAAAAGGAGGAATTAATGCCTTAATATCCTCAAGTATATTAGAAAAGATTGTCTTGGTATTAGACATATTATTCTTCATACCAGTACCGATATTTTTAAATGTGTCTCCAAAATTAGTTTTTACATAATTGGAAAAACCATCTAATATCTTTTTCATTTTTCCAACTTGAGAATCAAGGAACTTAGTCTTATCCTCATCAACTGTTTCTGTTATATCTAATCCACCTGCACCAGCTCCGCTACCTGCTCCGGATGCGCCAGAGCTTGTATCTTTAGATATTACATTAAGTTTATCATAGCTCCCTAGTAAATCTTTCTGTGCCTCCGTAGCGTCTTCTGTACTACTTGTTACATCATCCATGCTATCCGCAATATCAGCTATTCCTGCCGCACCTGTAGCAGATACTTCTGTATTAATACCTAAAAACTTATTGAAAGCTGTCAAGGCGGAAGTCATTGCAGAAACAAACTGATTCAAGAATTTCAAGACCGGAGCAAGAATCTGTATCAATCCAGTACCTAAAACAGAAAGAAATTCTTTCCATCTCTCAGATAAAATCTTAGTCTGATTAGACCAAGAATTTTGAGTTTTAACAAAGTCTCCAGCGGCAAGATTAGTCTGTGATAAGAAGTAAGCCTGTCGCACTTCCAATTTCTGAGCGGCATTCATATTCTTATATAATGTAGCATAGCCATTAGCTAGAGCGAATGCCGCTAATTGGTTTTCTGTCATTATAACACCAATCTGTTTCAAAGGTTCTGTTTCACCTGAATATACAGCTCTTCCTATTGTATTGGCTCTATCTATAGTCAAATTGTAGAAGGAAGCTATATCCGCCACTCTTCCAGTCATTTCAAGTGCTTTGTCTGTGGCTTCATCTAATGACTGACCCATACCTCTTGCCATAGCTGTGTAAGTGGAACCTATATTCTTGGCGGTCAGTTTAGATATACCATATGTGTCAATAGCAGTATCAGCGAAATCTTCCATCTTCTGTGACATAGAACCAAATGCAGTATCCACGACATTTTGTACTTCTGTCAAATCCGAAGCAAGATTTACAGCTTCTTTTCCTATATTAACAATAGCCCCTATAGAAAAACCTGCCGCTAAGATACCAGCTATTTTTCCTAAAGATGCTTTTAATCCACTAACAGACTTAGATGACTTATTTGCTCCACTGGATATCTGTTGCATAGATTTAGCTCCAGTGGTACCTGTTTTCTTTAGATTTTTTTCTAGTGATGTAGTTTCTTTATTTAATTTTTTTGTAGCTTTTTGACTTTTATTATCTATAGTCTTACCAAGATTATTCAAATCTTTAGTTGCACCAGTCATATCCAAGCCAGTT
>UMLO01033105.1_pt1 | contig 25969 bp, 20 predicted proteins | sample 1966551 | NCBI WGS metagenome assembly UMLO01 (sample SAMEA4836201, study PRJEB28245) | human gut metagenome | biome: gut microbiome; material: fecal sample | place: Denmark | collected 2008
CCGCTTCTCGCAGCGTTCCGTTGTCTTCAACGAGAAAGCCTACATCGGCGTGAACACCGAAGCTGATGCCAATGCCATCATCTACATCTACGACACAAAGACCGGAACTATAGAGAAAGGTGCTGAAGTAGCCGGTGAATTCTACTTCGACATGATACGTGTGATAGAAAACGATTAATTCCGGCCCGTCGGGATCAATCGTTTCCAACAAGAAAGGGAGTGCGTCAAAAACACTCCCTTTCCTTTTTTATACAGGTAGAACGTTTGTAAGAAAAAGCTCTCTATTTTTGTCCGAAATTGACAATATCCCCTCAAAAACAGCCGTATCCGAGAAACAGCTGATTGTTAGTAAGATAAAGAAAATACAGTTTGTTAAAAAATATTACCCTTAGGGGTAATTTGAATTATATGGGGTATAAAATCAAATTTTATGCGGTAGTAGTTTCGATTTGAACCAATGGGTATTAAGGCAAACTGTACAATAAGGGTTGAAATGGCAATAAGGGGGAAGGAAGCTTGACAAAGCGGTCCGGTAAAGAAATCTTCCGGCACTCCTACCTAAAAATAGGTAGGAAACTCTTTTATTATACCTACAACTCGGTATTTACAGGACTTTGCAGATATCAGAACTTTGTATTTTGAATTCTAACGTTGAAATAATAAATTACAAAAATGGATCTGTCCGACCAGAAGGTACATGCAGAAACAATGCCTGACAAACAAACCGACGAAGTATTGATGCCGGAAAACCTTTCTACCCTGACTCTTATGCTGATCAGCCTCTTTTGGATAGCTGTCATATTTATCCCGATCGTTCTGATTAGAAGAAGAGTCGTCAAAAAAGATTGGAGAAGAAGATAACAGGATTAATGTGAACAAAACCGGTTCCGGGCAGTTATTATCACCATTTTATCGATATTACTTCTTGGTTTTCGATTTATTCCCTATTTTTGTTAACGGGATGTCAAACAAAACACCCCCTTTAACCGTTATGATTATAACGAAAACACACAATAAGGACAAATGAGACGTTGGATGAAGCGAATAGGGGTCATATGCCTGATACCGGTGGTATTGGTCATCCTGATTTCAATTCTTTTATATATACCTTCTTTCCAGAACTTCGCTGTACGGTTAGCCACCCAATATGCCAGTGAGGCTACCGGTATGAATATCGGGATCGGACAGATACGTCTTTCTTTCCCGCTAAACCTGACAGTCCGGAACGTGAAGGTCATAGCCCCTCCCGACACGTTATTGTCGCTCGAAAGTTTCCAGGTCAACATCCGCCCGCTGCCGTTGCTGAAAAAAGAGGTTCTGGTGGATGCAATCGACCTGCGCGGCGTAAAAGCCAATACAGGCAACCTGATCGAGGGCATGGAGATCAAAGGAACGTTAGGAAAGCTCTATGTCAAAGCAGACCGTATAGACCTCGGGAAAGAGATTGCGCGGTTGAACAAAATCGACCTTTCGGACACAGCCGTCACCCTTCTGATGAACGACACGACAACAAACAAGGATACGACATCGACGGCGGTCAACTGGAAATTGGTGTTGGAGCGGATCGACTTGAACCGGGTAGCGTTCGCCATGCAGATGCCGGACGATTCGTTGCGCCTTTCGACCTATATCGACAAGGCGGGACTGACCGACGGAATGGTCGACCTCGGATCGGCACGCTACAGTGCAGCCCGTTTCCTTCTATCCGGCTCTACCTTGGGCTACGACGGCAACAACAGTGATCCGACACCGGGTTTCGATCCGGCACATATTGCCTTGAGTGATGTGAACATCCGGATCGATTCGCTTCTGTACGGAGGCCGGGACATCGGCGCACGAATCAAAGAGTTTTCCGCCAATGACCGTTCGGGGCTGACGTTAAGTTCGCTGACCGGAGACATCAGCAGCGACAGCACGACGATACAGGTGCCGGGGCTTCTGTTGAAAACACCTTACTCGGAGCTCCGCCTGCTGGCAACCGTTCCCTGGAGTTCGTTCGACAATACGCCAAGCGGAACGCTCCGCAGCCTGCTGACCGCCTCGGTAGGAAAAGAGGATGTATTCATCTTTGCCGGTACTCTCCCCGATGAGTTCAAACAAGCCTATCCTCAAAAAGAAATCAGCCTGACGGCCGGAATAGAAGGGAACCTGGCTGCTTTACGGTTGCGCCAGCTGAAAGGCGAGCTGCCCGGCGTTTTCAATATGAATATCACAGGAGAGATGAAAGCCGTGGCAGACAGTATCCGCCGTTCGGGTAAATTCGAGCTGGACGCACAGACCGGGAACCTCGATTTCGTCCTCTGCATGTTGCCCGCATCCGAACGTTCGCGCTATAACCTTCCGGTAATGGAGCTGAAAGGAGAAGCGACTTTGCAGAGCCAAGAATACCGCGCCGACCTTTTGCTCACACAAGGCGAAGGCAAGGTCGGACTGACGGCACGCTATAACCCCGCACAGGAGTCTTACCAGGCCGACCTGGAGGTCGACAGCTTGAAACCAACCGACTTTCTGCCCCAAGACTCCCTTTACCACCTGACAGCCTCGATCCGTACCGAAGGGAAAGGGTACGACCCGTTTCACGCATCCACCTGGGCCAAATTAGACGGAAAGATCACGAATATCCAGTATGGGACATACGCCGTATCCGATGTGAAACTGGACGGTTCACTGGAAAAGAACCTGTTGAAATTCGACCTGCTCAGCCATTATCCGCTTGCGAAGATGGACCTGTCGCTGAATGCGACCCTCCTCCAGAAGAAAGTGAACGCGATGCTGATCGCCGACGTGCAAAACCTGGACCTGTACGGCATGCACTTCATGAACGACTCACTGGCTACCTCCTTCCAGCTCTTTGCCGAGGCGGAAACGGACATGGGGAAGAACAATCAGGTAGATATAACCCTTGGTAACTGGGAACTGATAAACCCGACCGGCAAGTTTCGTCCGAAAACATTGACTCTACACGCTCACAGCGATAAAGACACGACTCGCGTTTCTTTCCACGCCGGAGACCTCGGAATCGTCCTGACCGGTAATGCGGATATCGAGACGATGGCCGATAAATTCACGAAAATAAACGAAGGGCTCACCCGGCAGCTGGAACGCGATTCGATGATCAACATACCGGCGTTCCGTCCGCTCCTTCCGGACATGGACCTGAAGGTCACGGCCGGCAAGGATAACCCGATCTACAACATCCTGCAACAGTATTATATCACCTTTGACAACCTGGATATCGAAGCCCGCACTTCACCTGAAGAGGGTTTCTTCCTCGATGCCGATCTCTTCAACCTGATGCAGGACACGACACGGATCGACACGATCTGCCTCATCGTCCGGCAAGATTCGCTCGGCTTGCTGTACGACACGAAAGTCATCAAGACAAAATACAGAAAACAGCAACCTTTTACCGCCGGCTTGCAAGGAAAAATCCGTAATACCTTTACCGATGCCGAACTGAAATATACCGACGGCCAGGGTAAAACCGGCATCCGTTTAGGGGCTCGTGTCGACAAGGAAAAAGAAGGATTGCGCCTGCATCTCTTCCCGGAAGATCCGATACTGGCTTTCCGTACGTTTAAGTTGAATGCCGACAATTATATCCTGTACCGCAATATAAAAGATATTGCCGCCGATGTCCGGCTGACCGGTGAGAACAATGCTTCGCTCTGGATTCATTCGCTTGCCGGAGGGGAAGGGATGGAAGAAATCCATGCCGAGCTGAGCCAGATAGACCTGGATGCGATCACGAAGGGGTTTCCGGACCTTCCTGCCATGCGGGGGATGTTGAGCGCCGACTTGCAGTATGCCCCTTCGAACAGCAGCTTCATGGTGGTGGCAGACGCTCATATCGACAGCCTGTTCTACGAAGGAGGACGTGTCGGCGAACTGATGTTCAACACTGTTTATCTGCCGCTTAGCGACAAGGAACATCAGGTCGACATGCACCTTTTCCGCGACCGTAACGAGGTCGCGGCGATCAACGCCTATTACAAAATGGGGCAAACGGATTATCTGGACGGGAATATGAATATCACCGACTTGCCACTGGAGATGGTAAACCCGTTCATTCCTGACAATATGGCCAAACTGACAGGAGCCTTGCAAGGCGAGCTGGCGATAAGCGGGACCGCGTCGGCGCCTGACGTCAACGGGTATGTGAGGATGGACAGTTCGGCGGTATATGTCACGGCGGTCGGCTCTTCCTTCCGTTTCGACAAGCAAGACATCAGGATCAAGGATAATCTGATCCGTTTCGACAAATACAATATCTACGCTTCGGGAACCAATCCGTTTATAATCGACGGGACGGTCGACATTCACAATCCTTCCCGGATGATGGCAAACCTGAAGCTGACGGCCCAAAACATGCAACTGCTGAACGTGAAGCGCAACAAGGAGAGCATGGTTTACGGTAAGTTGCTTGTCAACCTCAACTCGACTATCAAAGGACCGCTCGATGCCTTGGTCATGCGAGGAGATTTACAACTGTTGGGCGGGACGAATGTCACTTACGTGATGCAGGACTCACCGCTCACGGCTCAAGACCGCCTGGCAGACCTTGTGACCTTTATCGACTTCTCCGACACGCTGATGACTCGCCGACACCGCCCGGAAGCTCCGCTACCCATCGGCGGACTGGACATGCTGATAACCATCCGGATCGACCAGGCCGTGCGTCTGAACGCAGACATCACCCCCGACCAATCGAGCCGCGTGGAACTGGAGGGAGGTGGCGACTTGTCGTTCCAGTACACGACACAGGGTGAAATGATCCTGAACGGACGTTATACGCTCTCGGGAGGGATGGTAAAATATGCCATGCCAATTATTCCGCTCAAAGAGTTTACGATACAGGACGGAAGCTATGTCCAATGGAGCGGCAACCCGATGGACCCGATGCTGAACTTGACGGCTACCGAACGAATGCGGGCCTCCGTCACGCAGGACGACGGCAGCTCACGGTTGGTCACATTCAATGTCGGCGTGGCTATCAAACAGACGCTGGAGAACCTGCAACTGCAATTCATCCTTTCCGCACCGGAAGATCAATCCATGCAGCAGGAGCTGGAAAAGATGGGCGAAGGGCAACGGTCGCAGATAGCCGTCACGATGCTTGTCACGGGAATGTACCTCAACATGAGCGATGTCGGCGGCGGGAAGAAACCGAGTCTCGACATGGGGGCCGCCCTGAACAGCTTCCTTCAAAGCGAGATCAACAATATCGCGGGCAGCGCCTTGAAGTCCGTGGATATCACATTGGGCATGGAGCAGTATGACCAGAACGGCACAGGAGCAGGCGGGGAACGGACAGACTTCTCCTTCCGCTTCGCCAAGCGGTTCTACAACGACCGGATCAGCATCATACTGGGCGGACGTGTTTCGACCGGGCAGGATGTCAACGCCGGGCAGTCGCAGCAATTCATCGACAACGTATCGATCGAATACCGTCTCGACGGCAGCGGGACCCGTTACATCAAGCTCTTCCACGACAAGAACTACGAGAGCCTGCTGGAAGGCGAGATCACAGAAACAGGTGCCGGTATCGTCCTGCGCAGAAAGATGCTTCACCTCCGTGAACTCTTCATCTTTAAGAAAAACAAACCCAAGCCGGTAACGGACGACAAACAAACAGAAGAGAAAAAATGAAACACATCAAATATATTGCATATATTTCGTTATTCCTGCTTGCTTCCTGCTCCACGACGAAGAATTTGCCGGAGGGGGAAGTTTTATATATGGGGATCAAGAAGATTGAGGTGACGAACGAGGATAAAAGCAAGGAAGGGGAAGAAGCGCTGACGGAAGTAGAGGCCGCCCTTGCCTACCCGCCCAATAACGCCTTGCTCGGGAGTTCGTCCGTCCGTATCCCTTTCCCGTTCGGACTGTGGGTGTACAATGCGTTCGTGAACAGAAAGGGGAAAGTGGGTAAATGGATTTTCAATAAACTGGCGTCCAAACCTGTTTTCATCAACACGGTCAATCCGGAAGTCCGAACAAAAGTAGCCTATAACCTGCTTCGCGAATACGGCTACTTCAACGGGGCTACTTCCTATGAAGTGGAACCGGACCCCAAGAATCCGAAAAAGGCAAAGATCAACTACAAGGTGGAGATGAACAATGCCTACACATACGACAGCATCGCTTATGTCCGGCTACGGCATCGCATCGACACGCTCGTACAACGTAACATCGGCGACCGGCTTCTGCACGACGGGGATAATTTCAATGTCGTACAGCTCGAAGCCGAACGCCAACGTATCTCTTCCCTGCTCCGCAACAACGGGTATTACTATTTCCGTCCCGAATTTATCAGTTACCAGGCCGATACGATCATGAATCCGGGAAAGGTGGCGCTCCGTATCTCCACAAAGCCCGGCCTGCCCCGCACCGTGCTGCGCCCCTGGAGAATAGGCGACATATCAGTCTTTCTGAACGGCTACAACAACGAGCCGCCGACAGATTCCATCCGATATAAAGATATGACCATCTTTTATGAAGGGAAACTACGTGTCCGTCCGAAGGTGTTGTACGACCGGCTGAAATTCCACACCGGCGACCTCTATTCGCAGCAACAACAGGAAAAGACGCAGACCGGCTTCTCCCGTCTCGGCATTTTCCGCTATTCGGAAATGCAATATATCCCCAAGGATACCGCCCGCCGTTGCGATACGTTGAACTTGCAGATCAACACCGTTTACGATCTTCCTCTGGATGGCGAGCTGGAACTGAACGTGACCACCAAGAGCAATGACCAGACAGGGCCGGGGGCCATTTTCAGCGTGACCAAACGTAATGTATTCGGAGGAGGAGAGACATTCGGCGTCAGTATGCGCGGTTCCTACGAATGGCAGACCGGCAAACGGGTTTCAGGCAGCAGTTCGACGATCAACAGCTGGGAGTTCGGCATCAGCGGCACGCTGACTTTTCCGCAGGTACTTTTTCCCAGCCTGATAAAAAACGATACGAAATATCCTTCCAGTACCTCTTTCCGTATCTATGCGGACCAGTTGAACCGTGCCAAATTTTTCAAGATGCTGGCTTTCGGCGGAAGCGCCTCGTATGAGTTCCAGCCTTCGGCGACCAGCCACCATTCGGTGATGCCTTTCAAGCTGACCTACTCGCTGTTGCAACACCGGACACCTGAATTCGACTCTATCGTAGGTGTCAACAAAGCATTAGGGCGAAGCCTCGAAGACCAGTTCATCCCTTCTATGGGATACACCTATACGTACGACGATTCTCCTATCACTACCAAAAAGAACCACCTTTGGTGGCAATCTTCCTTCACGCAGGCAGGGCTTATCCTCGACGCGGCTTATGCAATCGCCGGGAAGGACTTCAACAAAAGAGATAAGAAACTGTTTGGGAATAAGTTCGCCCAGTTTGCCAAACTGACGAGCGAAATACGGTACAACTATTCTCTCGGAAAGGAACAACACCTGGTCGGGCGCCTGATGGCCGGAGTCGCATACAGCTATGGCAATTCAATCACGACACCTTACAGCGAACAGTTCTATATCGGTGGCGCCAACAGTATCCGGGCTTTCACGATCCGAAGCATCGGGCCGGGCAGCTACCGTCCTACCGACTCAAAATACGGCTATCTGGACCAGACCGGCGACATCAAGTTCGAAGCCAATCTGGAATACCGTTTTCCTATCTTAGGCGACCTGCACGGAGCGACCTTCCTCGATGCCGGCAATGTCTGGCTGCTACGCTACGATGAAAGCCGCCCCGGCGGACAATTGAAATGGGGCCGTTTCCTGAAAGACTTGGCTTTAGGCACAGGTGTCGGACTACGCTACGACCTGACCTTCCTCGTCATCCGCCTGGATTGGGGAATCGGCCTGCACGTTCCGTACGACACGGGGAAAAAAGGCTATTACAATATTCCGGACTTCAAAGACGGCATGGGTGTGCACTTGGCAATTGGATATCCGTTCTGATAATCAGACAATATTCTATTTTTATCTCCGTTATAAAAATATCAATAATCTAAAGAGAGTTATGAATACAAGGAAGGTTTTTTTATCCATCATTTTTGCACTTCTCCTTATTCCCCTTCAAGCACAATGGTTAATTGGTGGGAAAATTGGATTAAATGCAGCAACTATGAATTTACCAGGAGAAGGCAAAAACCCTTCTTATGGCCATATCGGTGTAACCGGAGGTTTTATCAGTGAATATCAATTCAATACGCACTTCAGTTTGTTATCTGAACTACTATACATGAAGCAGGGATTTAGTGACAAGATCATGATATATGAAACACCAAATGATATTAACTCATTAAAATATGACATGTCTTTCCATTGTCTTGAAATTCCTATCTTAGCTAAGTTCAAACACAAAACAGGACTGAATTTTCAAGTTGGACCACAAATCGGATTGTTATTCAAACAAAAAATAGAGTTGGACAAGGAAACTCAAATCCAGTCCGGAAACAAACGCCCCGTTAATGTAAGCATGGTCGTGGGAATAGGATATGACACCGCATACAATTTATCATTTGATTTGAGATACCAATTGGGATTAACAAGTATGTATAAAGAAAACAATGGATTCCAATGTCGCTCTTTTTATTTTGGAGTTGGTTATAAATTCAAATTATAAAAAAGGCGCATCCGAATGGAACTTCGGACACGCCTTCCTGCTATTACAGCATAACAATATATTTGATCTTGAGAATTAAAAAGGCTTTTGGTTTATTACTGCGTTTATGTTATTTATCAGTCTTTAATGCTACCGGTTTGAATAAGAAGACAAAAAGGATCAATAATATGAACGAGAACAAGGTCGAGATGGCAAAGACGACAGGCCAGTCACATTTATCTCCGTCACGGAAAAGGCCGATCAGCCATCCGTTCCAAAGCGTCCCGATCAAGAAGCCGATACCCCATACCAGGAAAAAGAGCAGGCCTTGTGCCTGTGCCTTCATTTCTTTGGGTGCCACATTATCTGTATAAACCTGGCCACCGACAAAGAAAAGGCCGAAGATCAACCCGTGTACGATAATTCCGATATAATAGAACCATTGCAGGCCCGTTTCCGCACCGATATAGAACGAAGCATACCGGACCACGAGGGCTATCATACCGAAGATCAAGGTATTCTTGATCCCGGACTTTATCAGAATCGAAGTGGTGATAACCAGGAAAAACATTTCGGCCAACTGTCCGAGGTTCAGCGTCACCGTTATATTCTGCACATGCTCGTCGGCAAGAATCATCGACCCGTATACATGATACAGGTTGAACGGGATAATAGCCAAGAACGTCAGGATCATAAAAACCCGGTAGTTCTTATCCTTCATCAGGGAGAAAGCGCTGAAGCCTGTTATATCCATCACCGAGATGCCGGCTTTCTTATCTACAGAAGGCGGCGTGTGCGGCAATCGCAAGTTCAGAAGTGCAGCCACGAAACAGACGGCGGCGCCACAATACATCGGCAGGTTCGTATCGTCGAATGCAGACAAATGCATCACATGAAGGGCGATCACGCTAAAGATGCCGGAAGCGACCCATCCCACCGAACCGAACATACGGATACGCGGGAACTGTTCAGAAGGCGTATGGCTCATGGCGATCGTACTGGTCAGGCTCTGTGTTGGCATATGGCAAAGCATCGCCAACACGACACATGTCATAAGCGGGACAAATGAAGTCTGCTGAGCTGCCAGGAGCAAAAAGGCACCTGTCAGTATATTCAATACGGCCAATATCTTTTCGGCAGCAAAATAGCGGTCGGCAATCGCACCGATAAAAGAGGATGCCATCGCACCGATAGCCATCGCACTCAACACCAGTGAGACCTGATACACTTCCAATTTAAGCGTATGGGAAAGATAAGCGGCTAAAGGAACCCACCAGACTGCACTCAGCATATACTGCATAAACATCATGGTGCAAAGTTGAACATTCGTTCCGATTCCTTGTTTTCTTGTTGTAAGAGTGTTCATATTATAATTAGAATAAAAGGTTTTTATTACCTGTGTTTCACATGGTGCAAAAGTATCGATTCCCTGATGCCGGTTTGTTCGACCTTGTTGCAATCTTTCCCGTATTCTTCTCATTCTCTGCTGTTATCACCCTTATTGAGATGATTTATGAAATCCGTGATACAATAAAAGGAAATCCATAATGCATTTTTCAGTATCTTTCGCCCATAATAGCAAAGTCATATATGAAACATCTGAAGTTGATCTTATCCATCCTATTCATATTTTGTCTCACCCGGGCATATGCTGACGACAGCAATTACCTTTTCCGACACTACCAGGTCGAAAACGGGCTCAGCGACAACATGGCCACTTGTTGCGTGCAGGACAAGAAAGGATATATATGGATCGGGACGCGAGACGGTCTGAACCGCTTCGACGGCTATACGTTCAAAGTGTTCCGCAACGACCCCGACGAAGCCGAAACATTGGGAAGCAACTGGATCACATGCCTGGGCAGCGACATGAACGGCGACCTATGGGTCGGGACGCTTTCGGGGTTATACCAGTATGACGACGAAAAGGAATCGTTCCGGCACATTCCTTTCACGGCCGATAAAGGAATCGAGATTTTCCAGTTCGACAAAGAAAACAAACTATGGATACTGATGGACGGCAACCTGATCCGGTTCAATACGGAGGACAGCCAATTCCGCATCTTTGCTCCGGAAGAGAACCAGAACTATACCTCTTTTTGCATTACCCGCGAAAACGACATCTGGATCGGGAGTTCTGATGGAATGATCTCTTTGCTGAATCCGGAAGACGGGACAACGGAATCCTATAATGTATTCGCCCATTCATCTTCGAACAGCCCGCGGAAGCTCTCCATGTTGTACCCTTCTCCTACGACCGACCGCATTTACATCGCTTTCGAGCATGATGACGTGAAGATATTCGATCCGGCGACACGCGACTACCAGGATCTGAACATCCAAAAGCTCAACCAGCTTACGATCCTGATCAACAGCTTCCTCGAAAAAGACAAGGACGAACTGTGGATCGGGACGGATTCCGGGTTGTTTATCTATCAGATCAACACCGGCGAATGTATCCGTATCCGGCAAGACCCGTTGGACCCGTATGCCTTATCGAGCCATTTTATCTCGGCATTCTGCCGGGACAGGGGAAACGGCATCTGGATTTGTTTCCACCAGAACGGACTCAACTACTATTCTCCTTTCCGCCCTTTCCATGTGCATTATCCCTGGGACGGGCAGCATTCGATGAAAGGAGAAGTGATCCGCGATATCTGCACCGATATATACGGTAATATATGGGTCGGGACGGAAGATGCGGGTATCAACTGTCTGGAAAAGAAAACCGGGACATTCACCAACTACCAACCGGTTCCGGGAGAAAACGGCTTGTCGCACACCAATATCCGAGGCTTGGCTGCATCAGGCGACCGGCTTTGGATCGGCCATGTCATCCACGGCATCGACCTGATGGATATCAAAACGAGGAAAGTGATCAAACATTATAACCTGCTGAAAGATTCGCTGACGGTAAAGAACAGCACCGTCCGCTGCATCAAGGTATTGCAGGAGGGACAAGTCTATGTCGGGACCGACGACGGTATCTACAAATATGACTTCCTGAACGATCGTTTCCTATATGCTCCGCAATTTCCCCCTTTCGCGGTGAACTGCATCTACGAGGACCGCCTGGGAAGAATCTGGACCGGCATGTTCAACCGCAGTTTCTATTACAATCCGATCAGCAATACCGGCATGTATCTGCCGTACGACAAGCTGAACACCCAACGTCACAATTTTGTCAACGACGCTTGCGAGGACAAAGACGGCAATATGTGGTTCGCTACCGTAGAAGGGGTTATCAAATATGACTTCCAGACCGGCGAGTCCCTGCATTACACCGTAAAAAACGGCATGCCGAGCAACGTTGCCTTCCGCATCTTGCCCGACGAAAACGAAACCTTGTGGATCAGCACAGCCAACGGGCTGGTCAGCCTGGAGACCGGAACGGGTAAGATCACGACCTACACGGAATCCCACGGGCTTATCACCCGCCAGTTCAACGACAACTCCGCCTTCAAAGACAATGAAGGGACTTTCTATTTCGGTTCGGTCAAGGGCTTTATCCATTTCAAACCATCCGAAGTTATCCCGACAGCCGAAAAGATGAACGTTCACTTAGGAAGCCTCGAAATCCAGAACGAGGCCGGAGAGAAACGCATCATCAACTGCTCGGCCGAATCGGAGACGAAAAAGCTCACGTTGACCTACAAGCAATCCACATTCAGCATCAACTTTTCCGCGCTCAACTTCATCGCCCCCAAATCTGTCCAGTATGCATACAGGATGGGGAATATGGACAAAGAATGGATTTCGATCGGAGAGCGTAATACGGTCTATTTCACTGAACTGCATCCGGGCGATTACACCTTCGAGGTACGGGCCGCCAACCTGTCGAACAATTGGAGTGACACCCCGACACGGCTGAACATCACCGTTTTGCCGCCTTGGTGGGCCTCGGACACGGCGTATGCTTCTTATATCGTCGCCATTCTCGCCATCATCGCCGGTTCATTCTGGTCCTGGCGGCAGAAAACCAAACGGGCGATGGCCTACAACATGCAGTTGTTCGAAGACCAGAAAGAGAAGGAGCTGTATCAGGCCAAAATTGATTTCTTCATCAATATCGCCCATGAGATCCGGACACCGCTCACCCTGATCAAGAACCCGCTCGAACACCTCCTGAAATCCGATAAGATCGGAGAAAAAGAGAATAAATCGCTTACGCTGATGGATAAAAACGTATCCCGCCTCCTGTCGCTGGTCAACCAATTGCTGGATTTCCGCAAAACGGAGATAGAAGGATACCGCCTCAGCTTCGTCCGGACGGAGATCGTCTCGCTCTTGACCGACACGGCCAAACGGTTCCAGGAATCGGCAACGGCACATAATCTGCTACTGAACCTCGACTTGTCGCTGCCGGAGTTGTACGTGTTCGTGGATAAAGAAGCGATCACGAAGATATTCAGCAACCTGTTTACAAACGCGATCAAATATGCATCCGGCAGTATCATCATACGCCTGCAACTTTCTCCCGATTACGAGACATTCACGATCGACTTTATCAACGATGGCACTCCTATCCCTGTAGAATTAAAGGAAAAAATATTCGAACCTTTCTACCGGGTGGAAGGCGACGCCATGGGTAAACCGGGGACAGGGCTTGGATTACCCTTGGCGCGTTCACTGGCTGAGATGCACCACGGCAGCTTGCTGTTGGAGACTTTTGCCGACAGCCCGTCCATGACTATGTTCCGCCTGACCTTGCCCGTCAAGCTACCCGAATCCATCAAGCAAACAGAAGAAGAGGCTATGGCACAGGCCGTACCTCAGAAAACAGAGTTCGTCCACGATGAATCGCGCCCGACGATCCTGATTGTCGAAGACAACAAGGAAATGGCCGTTTTCATTGCCGATGAAGTCAACCAGTTATATAATGTAGAGATAGCCGGAAACGGAGCCGAAGCAATCACGCTGTTAAAGAAACGCAGCTTTCAACTGATCATCAGCGACGTGATGATGCCTGTCATGGACGGCTTCGCTCTTTTGAAAGAGGTGAAGACGGAGATCGAATTCAGCCATATCCCGGTCATCCTGCTAACGGCCAAAAACACCATGCAGTCACGTCTGGAAGGTCTGGAATTAGGAGCCGACGCTTATCTGGACAAACCCTTCTCCACCAACTTGCTGATGGCGCAGATTTCCAACCTGATCTCCAACCGCGACAATATACGCAAATTCTATTTCAACTCTCCGATAGCGAATATGAAATCGATGGCCTATACCAAAGCTGACGAAGGTTTTCTGGAAAAGCTGAACGAGATCATCAACGAGCATATCGGTAATCCGGCCTTAGATGTAAACATGATCGCAGACCTGATGCACTTGAGCCGACCGACCTTGTACCGGAAGATTCGTGCCATCTCCGATCTGACCCCTAACGAACTGATCAAGATAAGCCGCCTGAAAAAGGCAGCCGAGTTATTGATACAGGGTAATATGAAGATATACGAGATTTCGGAAGCCTGTGGTTTCAGCTCCCAGTCCTATTTCTGGTCCGCCTTCATCAAGCAGTTCGGCATGAGCCCGTCGAATTATGCGAAAGAAAATAAATAAGCCCCGGCAATATACCTATATTTATCTCGTTATAAGATAAATATATACAATCACATTCCTCTTCATGCCTGTGAAGGAACCAGGTATGAAAAAAGCCGCCTCAACCTTCGGGAAATCGAGGCGGGACGGCTGTACAATGTATATTTGAAGCAAAATCTGTTTACTTACCTTCTGCCAAAAGATGGTTTTTCAATGGATTCGTATACATTTCCAGGATTTTCGTACGCAAAAAAGCCTCATCCTTGTTCGGTAATACGATCTTATCCAACTGGCCTTGCAAATAATCTTCAAACTGCTTTTTATCTTTCAGCCCGTAATGTTCGCTGAAACGGCGTGTGCCAGTCAGCATATCATAGGCAACATAGTTGCACGGGTAGAAACGGTAGTGCATGTAAATTTCCTTATCAATAATGGAAGCGATAGTGGCAATCAACTCATTCTTCTCCATATTCGGGTCCAGTTTTGCCAACTTGTCATTAATCGGGGAAGTCAGGGTGAAATGAACACGCCCCTTGTTATTCAGGATACCGGTTTCCATGCTCAACAGGTCGTCACGCTGGCTCTTCACAAAGTTCGGATCATCACGTTTCTGCTGGAATTCCTTTGCTTTCAAGAAATCGCACGGATCGAACTCATACGAGATTGCAACCGGGAAAATATTCAGTTCCATCAGGTTTGACAGGATATCCTTGTCGCCGCTCATGTTCAGCATCTTCAGAATACTGCCCTGCGTACGGTCGTCCGAATCTTTGGCCCGCCCTTCACGTTGTGCGATCCAGATGGATTCTTTCGTCTCCGTGATCGTATGGCGGATATAGGCGGAAAGGACTTTGCTCACTTCCAACATCTGGCGTACGGGGACATTACGTTTCACGATGAAGCTGTTGTTCAGACGGACCAGTGTTTCGATCCACGGACGGATCAGCAGGTTATTGCCAATAGCCACTTGCGTCATTCCATACCCTACATCATACAGCATGATGTTCAAGAAAGAGGCATCCAGTACAATGTCGCGGTGATTAGAAATAAAGGTACAAGGTTTCTTGTCTTTCGGCAAACGGCTACGGCCGGAAACCGTCAGGGAGAAAGTGGTTTTGTTTGCCACCATCATTACAGCTTCATACGCCAACTTTGCCTTGAAATCCTCCTTTGTCTTGAAGGAACGCATGGTTTCTGAAAACTCTTTCCAATCCACATCCGGCTTTATATACCGAAAAGCCCGCTCAAAATCTTCGTTGGCAATCAGCGATTCGATCGCGTCTTCCACCTCATCGTTATTCAGCGGGCGAATATCGTCAAAATCATTAATAGGAACTTCCATATCTTTTATAATTGACAATTGACAACGGACAATTGACAATTGGCAACCGACAATTCGTTTCTCAAATAATCGTCAATTGTCAATTATTCTTTGTCAATCAGTTAAACTCGTTTTCTATAATATCTGTCATCACCTCTTTTATATCCAGACCGGCAGCCCGTACTTGCTGCGGGATAAAACTGGTCGCCGTCATGCCGGGAGTCGTATTTATTTCGAGCAGTTTCGGCTCGCCGTCTGCCGGAATGATATAGTCCACACGGATCAACCCTTTCGCTCCCAATATGTCGTAAATCCTCGATGTCTCGCGTTGTACCTTTTCCGTCAGTTCGGCAGAAATACGAGCGGGCGTAATTTCCTGTACCTGTCCGTTATACTTGGCGTCGAAATCGAAAAACTCGTTATCCGTAACGACTTCGGTGAGCGGGAGTACCACTTCCTTTTCGGCTGTCTTATAGCAACCGCATGTCACCTCGGTCCCTTCGATGAAACTTTCAATGACTACTTCCCTGCCTTCTCCGAAAGCTTTGGCTATTGCCGGCTGGATAGCCGAAGCCTCTTTCACTTTCGTTACCCCGAAGCTGCTACCGCCATCGTTCGGCTTCACAAAAACCGGAAGCCCCAAACGGCTGACTACTTCTTCGTCTGTTACAGTCTGTCCTTTAAATAAATGTATGGAATGAGCGATATTGACACCAAATCCTTTCAGATAATGATTGCAGGCATACTTGTTAAATGTAAGTGCACTGACAAACATGCCACAAGAAGAATACGGCATTCCGATCATATCGAAGTATCCCTGCAAACGTCCGTCTTCTCCCGGAGTGCCATGGATTGTGATATAGACAAAATCAAAATGTCTGACCTCGCCGTTCTCACGGAAACTAAAATCATTCTTGTCTATTGGTGCATGTTCCCCGCCGGGAAGTTTCACCGCCCATTCATCTCTTTTTACGATGGCAATATATACATTATATTTGTCTTTATCAAGAAAAGAGAAGATTCCTTCCGCACTTTTTAATGAAATAACGATTTCGGAGGAATCACCTCCGGCCACAATAGCAATGTTCTTTTTCATCATCTATAGTTCTTTAGTATTTGCATATACACGCCATTTGTCGATCAACGCAGTCATGTCGGTAGGTATTTCGGAATCAAAAAACATTTCCTCGCCCGTTGTCGGATGAACGAAGCCCAACGTCTTGGCATGGAGCGCCTGTCGCGGGCAAATGGCGAAACAGTTATCCACAAACTGTTTATATTTAGAAGAGGTTGTTCCTTTCAGAATCTCGTTTCCACCATAACGCTCATCGTTGAACAGCGTATGCCCGATATATTTCATATGGACACGTATCTGATGCGTACGCCCGGTTTCGAGGCGGCATTTCACCAATGTGACATAACCCAGACGTTCCAAAACGGAATAGTGGGTGACCGCCGTCTTGCCTTGATCTCCTTCGGGGAAAACCGTCATCTGCATGCGGTCACGAGGATTACGGCCGATATTGCCTTCGATCCGTCCTTCGTCGTCGCGTACGATACCCCATACGAGCGCCCGGTATTCACGTTTGGTCGTTTTGTGGAAAAATTGCAAACTGAGGTTTGCTTTAGCTTCCGGCTTTTTAGCGACAACCAGCAGGCCGGAAGTATCTTTATCGATACGATGAACGAGTCCGAGGGCGGGATCGTTAGGATCGTATGCAGGATCATCTTTCAAATACCAGGCAAGGGCATTCACCAATGTGCCGGTATAGTTCCCATGTCCGGGATGTACGACCAATCCGGCAGGCTTATCGACCACCAGCAGATCGTCATCTTCGTATACGATTTTTATAGGAATATTTTCAGGGAGAATCTCGAATGTCCGTGGTGGCCGTGTCATCATAATCGTCACGACATCCTCCGGTTTCACCCGGTAATTACTTTTCACCGGTTTGCCGTTTGCCATGATACAACCGGCATCGGCTGCCGACTGTATCCGGTTGCGGGTAGCGCCGAACATCCGGTCGACCAAGAATTTATCCACACGCAACAACGACTGTCCGCGGTCGGCAACGAAGCGGAAGTGTTCATACAGTTGAGGGGTCTTATCTTCGCCCTCTACCGGTTGCAACAGGTCGTCTACCTGTTCATCATCCATTTCGTCCAAAAACTCATCCATAGTTAAAACCAGTTTTCTTCTTCACTATCCAACGATTCGACCGGCATGCTGTCATCCGGAAGTCCGAGCGAGTCTGCCGGCATTTCTGCTTCACCACTGCTGACCTTCAAGACTAAAGGAGCGACAAGCGGGACATGCTCGCCTTTCTGCAAGGCACGTCCATGCAACTCGACGCCAAGAGCGAGGTCTTTAAAATCACCGGGGACATATTCGATCTCAATCTTCTCAAAACCGCGAGCACGGAGAATGGCATAAGCCTGCCGGAACGAGAGGTCTTCCACTTCCGGAATTGTCGCCATCTGGGAGGTGAGCGCATTTACGGTGACGAACACGATACGTCCCTCCTTCACCTTCGAACCGGCCATCGGAACCAGTTCGACAATTGCACCAGGTTTCACGTCTTTTGAAAAGACGGAGTCAATCACGTTATAGCGTAGATTACTATTCTTGAAAAATTCGGCGGCTTCTTCCATTCCCAATCCTTTGACATCCGGCACCACCACAGCCTCATTATGTCGGGTGTATGAGTCGAGCCACTTCAATGTTCCGAACACCAAAGCACATGCGACGACCACAGCCAGCAACAAATTTAAGACGTACGGATTCTTTATCACTTTAACCAAAAAGTCTTTCATTTCTATCTTGTATTTGTAGGCGGATCAAAAGTAGAAAACAAAGCCGTTAAAACAAAGAAAGTAAAGGCTTTTTAGTAAAAACCTCTACTTTCTTTATAAAAAATTTCAAACGGAAGAAATTATCCGTTGTATTCGTCAGAAACTGTTAATTTAGCTCTTCCTTTAGCACGACGAGAAGCTAATACTCTACGGCCATTAGCAGTAGCCATTCTTGAACGGAAACCGTGCTTGTTCTTTCTTTTCCGGTTGGAAGGTTGAAATGTTCTTTTCATCTTTCTATATATTATTTATTATTATCTTATTCTCATACCAATTTGGGCTGCAAAGATAGAGGCTTTTTTTTAATAAACAAAGAGTTGCAAGAAAAACTTTATCCATATCGGGTCTCTTTTAATCACAAATAGAATATTCTATCAAAGTCCCTTTTCCTTAAAGAGAGGCTCCCTTATTGTAAAAAACAGATTATTTCACATTTGCGCGTTTAAGTTACCCCATCTTCGTCTCCCCGACGAAAAAGCGGAACTTTTTCCCCTTTACCGTTCTTTTCTCGCCGACGACCGTCTTCATTGCCCTGAGAAGGGACTTCATCGCCATGAAGACGGTCGTCATTACCGGTGGTTCCGGCACCTCACGACAATGAAGACGGTCGTCAGCGAAATGAACTGCGCACCTCACAGAAGAAACCCCGAAAAATTCGTTTGCCATAAAAGAGTCGGGCCTCGACTTTGTTCGGAAATACTCGATTCTCCGGGAGTTGAACTTTTCCACATTGTCACCGTTCAACGGTTCAAAGTAACCAAACGAAACCGGAAGATGGACGAACCGCCGACCTCGTAGCATTCGCCATCACCGTAAACCTGCATAATCGTACAAAGTGTCGATTCATAACAAACCCGAATTTCAATCGAAATAGAAAAGAGGTGAAAATAGGGTTATTGTTCTATTTAACAGTTTGTCCACCCTACTTTTAACAGGCATGACGCACCTTCCAGCGTTATTAAGATAGTCCGGGTAACATTTTCCGAAATAAGTGATTCCAACCTTTTGCCGTTTGCTTCAAATTTCTTATTTTTGCTGTCACTTCTTTATTAGTTATAGAATGGAGGAAAATTCGGGAGTTTCTGCTAATGTTTGTGAGGCGATAGGCAGAGACTCCTTTCTTTTTCCCGTTAATTGCTTTATTCTACTGTCCCGATAAAACCCACCATTAGTGAGTTTTATCGGGATGTTTCCATTTTTGTTTTCGTACAGCCAAAACAAGCTAATATAATAAGAAAAAACAATGTTAGTTTTACATAATTCCATTTTATGATAATGCGTTTAAATGATACACTATTAAATGATCTTCTGGTTCTCCATTTTCTCCTGCTCCATAGAGTACGGAATTTTCCTCATCGACAGCAAAATACACGGGACGCCTTCCTTTTAAGTGATATTTTGCTTTAGGGTTTCCATTCAAGTCGAATACTTCTAAAATAGTTCCACATGTAGAATTAGCCCTATTTTCATTCCAAGAAATACCTAAAAACAGCGCATATAAATACTTTTTCCCTAAATAAGCATAGACATAACAAATTTTCTCATCTCCTTGTCCTTCCGATGTGTTCTTTATCTGTGAAACAGAATTATCAAAGTTCAATCTTTTTATTAAATTGAAATTTATATCCATAAAGTCTATTTGCTTTTTGTAGCCATAGCAAAAAACAATGCGATTCTCATTTGCATATACATTTCCCATATTGGGATCTGCCATATAGTCAAGGATATTAGAATTCCTATAGCACCATGTTTTCAGTGGAATTTCGATATCAATATTCAACAATTGAATGTTTGGGCCTGTATATTTATCATCAATAATGAATAAAGAATCGTTAATGAAAGCTGCGTCATTTATACCATTGATATATTTTGCATTTTTACTATTTTGCAGTAAAAATCCTTTATCTATGTTGTAGTAATTAATTTGTCTTTTTCCTATATCACCTATTAAAACATTAGATGTTTGGGTTTGGAATAGCCAAGGCGCAGCATATTCTTTAGGACCTTGCCCTTTTGTTCCAAATGCACAGACTAACTTTTGATCACTTAAATTGTAAACATGAAATAAACTGTCTTGTAGTTTCATGTTTTGTAGTATTAAATATGGGTATTTTATATCTACTCTTATTGGATTTGAATTCCTTGTAATGACATTAGTTGTTGATCCAAGGATGTCTCATGAGGGAATTTGATTGTTTTTGGACAACACCCTGCCATTATTAGCAGGCACAAGATAACTATAACATAGAGTTTATTCATTTTGACAAAGTTTATTAGTTCACATCAAACTATCCTTTTTGTTCCTATGTATTACTTTTGCAGGCAACCACTGCGATTGCGACTAAAAGTGCTGCTCCAAATATACGCTTTTTATTTTTACTTTGACAGGACTTGCTGTGTTACATTTGAGCATGACGATTTCATCGAAGAAGCCTGTATCTTTCGGTGTCATCCTGACTTCTATACGAAGCCGCTCTCCCGGCTTCGCTGGGCGTTTGTCATAGTTTGCAGTCGTACAACCGCAAGTGGTACTGACTAAATATCCACTTACAATTCATACTGTTTTACAAATTCAATGTAACAATGGGGTTATCCGTATCCGTTGTCGTACATGTGACAATCCCGTCTTTTTCATTTACAGACAACCCGAACACCGAGCGGTTCAGACGGAAGCTCCGAACCGGATTTCCCTGCAAGTTGAAAATATACAGGTATTGTCCTCCGTCAAGCCCTTTTTCACCGGTTTCGTATTGGCGATATTTTTCCTTGAAAGCAATACCGTCGAATGTGACATATATATGCTTATCCGTGACTTGCACATCATTATACCCCTTAATGCCTTTCGGAAACGCCTCGCTGCCTTGCGAAGAGAATGCAGGTTCTCCACCGGGGCCGTAGAGGACGGTATGAAATCCGGTTTTCAGATTGTGGATCTCAATCACTTCACCCAGCTGAGTTGCGATAACCAGCGTTCCGCTCTGCGGATCATAATCCATGAAACTGCGCCAAGCCTGTGCCAACGCCATCGGATTCTTCCGCTTCTCCTCATCTTCGGTCGGGATCGTTCCCATACTGCTGATAATCCGCCCGTCCATCCCGATTTCATGAAAACGATATTCCCCCGTGTAGTCGTCAACTAAAAAACCATTGGTTGTCTTACAGAAATCAAGTGTGCGTAGCAACCGTTTGTCCAAAGAAACGGTTTCGACACGTGAGACTTGCCGATTCGCCACATCGACCGCCCAGCGTGTGATTTGCATCCGATTGGCATCCAACACCCAGACAGAATCCGACGAACACAACCGTACCCGGTCTGCCGAAAGCAGTTCCTCCGGTCCTTCTCCACGTTTTCCGAAAGAAGCAACAGGTTGCCAATCAGGATAAGTAAAAGCATACAGATAATGACTATCGTTGTGCAAATCCAACAAGACGGCCAGCCCGTTTCCGATCTCTACCCGGTAAGGATAGCGAAAGTAAACGGAATCCAAAGCGTTTTCAATGACTGTCACCTCACTCGTTTCCGGAAAAGCACCATAACGCGAATAACCGGAAGGATTGGAAGGAGAGCAGGAGGCTACTACGACTAATAAAATTCCTACATAAAATATGTATAGGAAATTTTTCATCGAATTCCGTCAAAACGTTTTTTCACCTTTATCCCTTTACAGTCGATATCACCTTCTCCAAAGCAGTAAAGATTAGTGTTCTCTCCTTGCGCCAACGCTTCAATATTGTCCAATGCCAAATCCGTCAGATTCTCCTTTTCGGTTTGAACATAAAAATATGCCCCCAAAAGAGAAATGATACCGACTAAAAATTTTAATAATGTTCGTTTCATTGTTTTATCTAAAATAGAAGTTTATATTTGTAAACCCTTTAGGAGCATAGTTCCTTTGAAGGTTACCTTGCAAAGGTATGGTTATTTGAGAGATACGAACTGTTTTTAGGTTGAACAAAGGTTGAAAATTTTAAATTCCTAATAATCAGCCATTAGCAGAGCCAACATCAACTTTTTTTCAACTTACATCAATAAAAAACATGAATAATCTCAGCAAAAAATCAGTAAACAGCTTCGACAAGCCTCTCTCTCTTCTGCTATGCGTATACATCTTCGTATCTTCATTTATCATTTTTGTCGGCCATCTGTTTATATCCGAACGCCAAAAAGCGAACCTGAAAGAAACCGGGGTCGCCTTTCTGAAAGCAATCGAAAAAGAGAAAAAACTATATATCACAACTTTTGTTTTCCAATACGATTCCCGGCTTTCCCCCAATGCCATCTCTGGAGAAGAAAAGAGAAACTGGTACGAACAAAAATGTTTGATAAGCGATGATCCGAATCGCCACCATTTGGACAGTATTTTTCAAGCCGAGTTGGATCTTCGGAAAATCCAAGGTTCCGTTGCCATACGATGTACGGTCGGAGACAAGGTGACAATCAGCCGACCGGAGGATTTTTATAAAAAGGCAACACCCTTGGATAGCGTTTCTTATCAAAAAGATTGGGATGATGGACAGAAAATCACCCTGCAGCCTTATGTGTTTTTATCCTACCAATGGTTAGCCGGTTGTTGGCCCGTTTATATGCTTATCGCAGTCTGGCTATCCGTCACGGCATTGTTCATCTACGCACTACGAGAAAACCATAAGCCGCTCCATCTTATTACAAGTATCGAATCTGAACAGATTGCAGAAAAAGTACATGAACCACAAATCAAGGTTCAATGGACACACTTGCCGGGAAATATTTCTTTTGATGAAAAGCATGGCATCTTGAAACAAGGCAATAAAGAAATTTCTTTATCCGGCGACAGTCTGATTTATTTCCGATACTTCATTCAGAAAGACAATTACATGCTGACCTACCACGATATACTCATGCTTGTATATGGTATTAAGACTGATGATATATCAAAAAACGACAGAAGCCGGATCTCACATGGGATAGAACGGTTACAAAAGCAATTGGAAGGTTTTGAAAACCTTAAGATCATACTTGTCAGGGGTAAAGGCTACCGCATGGAAATCAGTTCCGGTGACATCTCTTAATAATTACACAATATTACCTAACTCTAAATAGCCCAATTGTATATCATCGTCAAAAGACATGATAATCCGATTATTTTCCTCATCGTAACAAAATTCCAAAATATTGTATCCTATTTCCAATGTTTTAAGATAATTGCCTTTTAAGTCAAAGACTAATAAAGTTGTAGGCCTGCTTTGTTTACCGAAATTATCTCTTCCATCAGAATAAGAGGCTACAATTTTATCTTTGGCAAAGATCACAGAACCATAATAATTTTGTTTATTAGATGTTTTATTATTCCATTTAGAACCATATACATTGCATTTTAAATCTCCTTCCAAATCATATATGGTCATTAAATCATGGTGGTCATAACACTCTACAAATGTTTTATTTTTTATGGATACTGCAATATTGACACGTTTTTTTTCTATTTCAGGATGAGTGTATTTGAGCTGTGTAATTTTCCCGGTCATCATATTCCAAATTGCCCCGGATTGATTAAAACCGGAACGACCGGTTGGCGTTATTATAGAAGCATAACATAGTGAATCATTTATGTAATAATACCTATTGGGTATTTGTTCTTGATTCAAATTCACTTTAACTGTAGGCATATAATTAAGGGGATTGGAAAGCACGCTGTCAAGCTCGTAAGTAAATATTTTTTGTTTACCATAATCCGAGATATAAAATTCACGGTCATTTTCATTAATACAGAAAGAACCAAAACTTGTGATTTCCGTAGGACCTGGCCCCAAGAAAGCAGTGCTGCAAATATACTTGAAATCATATTTATCAAATATATGTACAAGGTTGTCTTTTGAGACATAATCCCCTATAATTAAATACCGATCAAGTAGAAAGGGTTGTGAGTATCGATTGATTAATACATCTTCTGTTCCTATTTCTTTAACTTTACTGTGAAGATTAACGACATTGTCACGTTTGTTTTGATAAACTTCTGTTGCTACTTTTTTTGTACAACTCGAAAAAAAAATGAACAACAACAATAATATGTATCTATTTTTTTGCATGTCACTAATATTTTAGTTTCTACATATTCCATAAAAAGAGGTTAGTGCAAATTCTCTCCCTACAAATACTTTAGAGAGGGAATAAAGCACTAACGCAACTTTGAAAGTTTTTTATTAACGTGTCCAGTCTTTTTCTTTCACATTTGGATAAAATCTATAGCACCAACATCCTTTTGAATCATATTCGGTAAGGCATCCGTTAGGACATTCGCCGTCTTCATATCTTGCTAATGCTTCCACATTAGCCAATACCAAGTCCGACAGTTCAACACTTTGTTTATTTTGCTGGTAGTTCCAGCCTGCTGCTGCGGCGATCGCAACAAAAGCGATTACGCCAAAAAATTTCTTTCCCATTTTCGTTTTGTTTTAGGGATTTATAGACTTATGTTTGCTTTTGGACCTTTCGCCCGATATCATTTCCCGGAACAGGTGATTCCCAACCCTTTTGTTCTTTACTCCAAATTTGCTACTTTTGCCATTACCTCCTTCTTTATTTGTTCTTGAATGAGGGAAAGTCCGGGAGTTTCTGTTTATGCTTGTGAGGCGATAGGCAGAGACTCCTTTCCTTTTCCCGTTAATTGCTTTATTCTACTGTCCCGATAAAACTCACCATTAGTGAGTTGTTCGGGATGTTTCCATAAATGTCTACCGTTCGGTAAAAATCTCCCGATTGTTCCGCTTCGTAGCTGACCGTGATCGTTCCGCTCTCTCCCGGTTGCAGTTCTTTCCAGTCGCAAGTTGCTTCGGTACAGTTGCAAGAGGTGGTGAAACCTTTCAACCTAAAGACGCTTGTTCCGGTATTCTGGACTGTGATTGTCTGCTTCTTGCTTGTTCCTTCTTTGACCATTCCTAAATCATATTCGCTCTTTTCTGCTTCGAGAGTAGTCATTGCCAATATCTCTTTGTGTTGTGTACCAGTAATTTGTTTCAGATACAAATCCCTAACCGCCAAGTTATGCACCGGATTGCCGATCACTTTCACTTTGTTGTCCTTGTCAAGCAGGAATGTCTGGAAAGTGATATTTTGCGGAAATTGGTTCAACTTGTCCAACCGGTTGTCCCGATCGATGCAGACAGGGCGGTCGAAGTTGTCGCGTTTTAAGATATATCGTAATTCTCGGTCGCCTTTTGATTGGAAGACGAAGATAAACGGAATGTTGCTGCTTGTTGTCGAATCAACATGGGCGATCAATTCTTTCCATTTCGGCAGTTGCAATTTGCAACTGGTGCAACCTGTTGAATCGACATAAATCAGCACTTTATATTCTGCATCGGGTATCCGGTATTCTACCGGATCTGTGACAAAGCGGGTAAACTCCATATCCTGCGGGAAGACAATCTCTTTTCCCTGCCATTTCTGGACCAGACGGGCAAATTGTTCTTTCTTCTTATCCTGGCAAGCGGAGGATAAGAGGAACAGGGATAATATGTAGAATAATAATCGTTTCATATTTCTATTTTTATCATTTTTGATTCAGTAAATGCCTCATCTTTGCTCATCCTCTTTTGAAGCATTAAGATAATCAAATGATGTACTGAACTTGCATCATACTGTTTTGTAAGTCCTTTGAAGGTTACCTTACAAAGGTATGGTTA
>UMLO01003656.1_pt1 | contig 25730 bp, 35 predicted proteins | sample 1966551 | NCBI WGS metagenome assembly UMLO01 (sample SAMEA4836201, study PRJEB28245) | human gut metagenome | biome: gut microbiome; material: fecal sample | place: Denmark | collected 2008
ATTTTTCATAAAAAGTAAAAAATAGAGTATTTACAAAAGGACGCGATTTGTAATAACTCTATTTTTGTTTTTATGAAAAAATTTGATAAAAATTTCGAAATTATTATGTGTTTCGACAAATTATTACAAAATAATATGATATGATAATAAATTTAAAATATAATAAGTCATAATTATGAATTACTATAATTTATAACTTGCTATTATGACAATAATTTGATAATATACTATATATTGTTGCGAATATGTGTTCTCGCACTAAATATAGATGAATAAATTTCAAAAATCAAAATATTATTAAAAATTTCATATAAAGTAAGAAATGTTTTAAGTTAGAGGGTAGAATATGGGACAAATAAATTTATATAGAATTGATAATAAAAAGAGGGATGAATTTTTAGATAATCTTTATAAGAAATTTGAATTTTTAGGAGAACAAAGTTATTCTTATGGAATCGAAAATAAAGAAGAATGTGTTGTAACGACATATGCAAATAAAGCTCAAAGTAGGAAAGTACCAGAATGGAAATGGGTACTAGATGAGTATGATTATGAAATACCAGAGGGTTCAATTGCTGTCAGAGCAGTATTGGTTATCGAAATAAAAGAAATTACTTATGCAGTAACTTATGGAATGGCATTTTTTGCAGTAGATAAATATTGTGATACCCAATTTGCTTTTGACTTTGCAAGACGTATTAATTTTAAACAAATAAAGACAACTACTTTAACAACGCCTAATTCAAAAAGAAATAAAACGGTTAACGTGTATTTAAATTATAATAATATTTTTTATGACAGTGGTGAAGCTTATGCAAAAATAAAAGCAAAGATAGACATAGATGAGAACGGAAAAATACGAGAAGAAATGATAGAGATAGGGCATTCCATAAAAACTAGAGTGTCAACAAATAATATTAGAGGAATATTAAATTTTATTCAATATGTTGAGAAAATTTTAAGACAAGAAGAGATACAAAAGATCCCATTATTTTATAAAGTCAATAATCAAAGGGAAATAGAAGAATTAGATAATCGATTAAGTGAGAAAATAGAAGATAATATTGATTGTATTAATATATCAGAGTTGGATATTATAGGTGTTACAGAAGTTTTTAATCACAACGATACTTCATTTACGGTGAAATATGGAAGAAAAAACAGAGATATACAACAATTAACGAAAGAGAATATTTTGCAGTTTATAACTGATAATGAATTAGATTTGAAAAGTACTTTTTTGGATATAAAAGTTGTAAGTAATAAAGATGGAGATCCAGTATGCACTGATACTATGAAAAGGTTGATTGATTATACAGATGATGAGAAAAAATGCTTGTTGTTAAAGGGAGAATGGTATTATTATAATGATGATTATATAGATTATTTAAAAGATTCGATCGAAGAGTTAGATGTAATATATAAACCGGAATATGATTTTGGAAAAGCAAAATTGAAAGAATATCAAAATAAACAATATGAACTTGAAAAAGATTTTTTAGAATATAATGGCCTTTCATCTACTCAAATAAAAAAAGAAATAGAAAAGAAATATTATGCAGAAAATGCATTTAATCATTATATTGCAGATATGTATGGTTTTGCAATATATGATAGAGAGTTGGAGCAAATAAAAGGTGAAAAAATAGAATTGATGGATTTATATAAGGATAAAACAATGTTTGCCGTAAAAATTGGAAAATCTTCAGCTAAATTAAGTTATGTTGTAGACCAATCAATTAGTGCACTGAAAATGTATAAACATAACCAATTAAAAGATATGCCGGAAATAAATAAAGTTGCGATTTGGATTATTTTAAAAAGAAAAATACATTTACCAGAAAGGAATGGGCAGCCAGATTTATCAATCTTGAAAATGATAACATTAAAAAATAGATTAGATGAATGGAAAAAAGAAGTAAGAATTTTAGGATATTCACCAATTATATATCTAAATTACTGGAATGATTAAAATAAAAGTGTGAATGGAGGAAAAAATGAATAAACATAGTTTAGAGATTCCATTATATTTAAAGATTAGGGTGTCAAAAGGTTTATAATCTTTGATATAAATTTGTACCTTGAAAACTTAACACGATATGTAAAAATATTGGATTCTCTGGTAAAATATAAATATGATTTTGTGAGGTGATCCATATGTCTTTTGTAAAAAATAATAATCAACAAATTTCTCTTTTAGATAGTACTTTTAATCTTACAGAACGCGAAAAACGAATGTTAGAAAAATCATGGGCAAAAACTTTTGCAGACAAAGTTTTTCCTGCTATTGATGAAAACATTTTTTCTGTTCTTTATAGTAAAAAAGCATCCAGACCTAATACTCCTGTCAATGTGATTGTTGGAGCGTTGATTCTTAAAGAAGCTTTTAATGTTACTGATGATGAGATCGTTGAAGCTATGGCATTTGACATTCGTTATCAGTATGCTTTGCATACAACCAGTTTTGAGGAGCAGCCAATCAGCGACAGAACCCTTAGTCGATTTAGAGCAAGGGTTCTGTCTTACGAAACAGAACATGATGTTGATCTTATTCATGAATGCGTCGTAAAAATGGCAAAAGAAATATCTGATTTTATGAACATCACTCCTGATAAACAACGCATGGACAGCCTAATGGTTGCTGCAAATATCAGAAACCTCATTACTTGAATTGTTTTACACCTGTGTTTCCAATCTTTGTAAGATAATGAATGAGCGTGGGACCAAGATCCCAGATGAACAACATCATTACATTGAAAAAGATGATTATAATAAATGCATATATCACAAACGGGATATGGATGCCACTGAGAGAACCATTGTTGTAATGAAAGATGCTGATATTTTAATAAAAATCTGCGATTCAACAGGTGATTTTGATGATACAAGTGAATATCAGCTTCTTATCCGCCTGCTAAAAGAACGCACGATCATTGATGATGATGGTTCAAGAAGACTTCGACAAAAAGAAGAAGTTGAAAATCCTTCGGAAGTATTACTTAATCCTTCTGATCCTGAAGCTACTTTTAGATATAAGGCAGGTGGCAAACATCTCGGCTATGTTGGAAACATAGTTGAATCTGTTGGAGAAAACGGCAGTTTGATCATAGATTATGATTACCAGCAAAACACTTATGCAGACAATTAGTTTATGAAAGATTATCTTAAACGAAAAAAAGATTTTTCAGATGGTTCCTTTCTTGTTGCCGATGGAGCATACAGTGGAGAAAAAAACTCACGTTTAGCATCTGAGCACAATCTGAAACTTGTTACAACCAATTTCACAGGACGAAAACCAGATGAAATATATGCTGATTTTGTGTTTACAGAAGATGGTAAATATCTCATCAAATGCAAAAATGACTGTAACCCAGAAGAATGCAGTTATGATCCTGGAAATGATCGTTCCGTTGCATATTTTCAGAGAAGTAATTGTGAAGAATGTCCTTACAGAAAACGATGTCAACTACGTTTTCTAAAAACACGCGTACGAAAAGAGGTATCTTGGAAATCCGTTGGTCGTGCAAAACAATTACAGTATATGCAAACAGAAGAATTTTCTGAATACGCAAAATTTAGAAATGGAGTTGAAGCAATTCCATCGCTTCTCCGCCGAAGATATCATGTGGATAAGATCCCTGTATAGTGGTTCAGTACATGGCAAAAGCGTACCCGATTATTCTTTGGATTTAAAATAGTGGCATTAGATTTTCAGAAGCTATTAGATTATATAAATACCTTGGATTCGTATGCTTCAAATGAGAAAACAGCATAAAACCAATGAATCATTGCTTCAGATATCAGGAAATCATAAATCAAAAAATCATATCCTTTACCAGTTCGTGTTAAATTTTCAAGGTACAAACAAAATCAGATATTAAAAAGGGACTTTTGACACCCTAATCATTTAAATCAAAAAATTGTATTTGATTTATTAGCATCAATAAATGATGGATTTACGCAAGTAACAAAGTTAAAGACAGCTTCTGCTACAGAAGGAACTCTGGGAGGTACAATAGAAACAGATTTAGGAAATAAAAATATTTTTGCATTATTAGGAATAAATTTAAAAGGAAAGACAGATATAAATCATAATAGAGAGAATAATAAACAAAAAGAACAAGAAAAAATTCATACACCGTCTTCGTTGTTTAATAATCTTAAATCACAATTATTTAAGGAAAAACTTGTAAAATGTATTGATAAAAAACTTGGAAAGATTCAACCTGGAGAGTTTGTTGAAATATCTGGAATATTAAAAATAAATCCATTAATTACAATGATGGAAAATATGGCTAAGGTATTAGAACTTGCAGCAGTTATACAAAATGAAGGTAGTGGAAAAAAGGCGAAACAAAAAAATTTGGAAGATAAAAAAACAATCATGCAAATGGAAGCCTTTACGAAAAGGCTTAAAGCAAATGGAATGGTTGATATGATTTGTGTATAATGTGGAGATCAAGCAGATTTTAAAGCTGTATTACCAGTTTATATGGATTATTTTTTTTATGGAAATACTAGTGAAATAGTAGATGTAAGGTTTAAAGTATTGGGAAAGGTTGCTAAAGTATGTAATGCAAACGAGAAAATTGATTTGCTTCGGAATACAAGTTTAAGTATTTTCAAAGAGAATTTTCTCAAAGAAATGTTGTCAGGATTTAATACTGATAGTAATCAAGAGATAAAAATGGATAATTTAAAAACAACAGTAGAAGGACCAGCGCTATTGATAATTCCTATTGCAATATATTTGTGACTAATTTCTTGAGAAATTAGATGTGTTAAAAATTAGTTAAAGTAATTTTGTTACTTTTATTCTAATTATAAAGAATTCAATTTTATATTTTAAGGAAGGAGCATTTATTCGTGGATAAAAAGATTTGTTTTGTTGTAATGGGATTTGGTAAAAAGATGGATTATCGAAATTCTAAAGAGGTAGATTTAGATATTATATATAAGAAAATTATTAAAGACTTGTTTGATAGTTTAACAGAATACGAATTAATTAGAGCTGATGAAATTTCTGGATCTGATTTAATTGATGTTAGTATGTATTCATTATTATTGAAAGCGGATTTAGTGATAGCTGACATTACAACTATGAATGAAAATGCAATATATGAGCTAGGAGTTCGGCATGCATTGAAACCATTTTCAACAATTATTATGATGCAAGAAAGTGAAAAAATTCCTTTTGACTTAAATCATTGTAGAATTCTTACTTATAAGGATTTTGGTGAGTTTTTAGATAATGAAGAAGCAAAGGAAATAAAAGCAAAATTACAGTCATTTATAAAAGCAAGTGAAGATCAGAACATTGATAGCCCATTATATACATATCTACCTAATGTAATTCCACCTAAAATACGGGATGAAGAATTAGATGAAATGATTACTATAGCCAAAGAAAAGGAAGAAACAGTATCAAAACTTGTAAATAAAGCAGAAATTTTAAAAAATGAAAGTAAATTTAAAGAATCAATTACTGAATGGAAAAAATTACGTAAAATATTGCCAAATAATGATTATGTTGTTCAGCAATTAGCTTTGGTGCAATATAAGTCCAAATATCCAAATGAAACTATAGCTCTTGAGGAAGCTTTGAATACTATAAACAGTTTAAATCCCAAAAAATCTTTGGATTTAGAAACTATAGGGATTACAGGAGCAATATATAAAAATTTATTTAAATTAAATAACAATTACGATTATTTAGAGGAAGCAATAAACTATTATAAAAGAGGTTTTATGATAAAAAATGATTATTATAATGGTGAAAATTATTCAAATTGTTTGTTGCTTAAAACACAAAAGCCATATCTGGAAGAAGAGGAAATTCAATATTTAAAATATGAAAGCAAAAAGGTATGCAAAGAAATTGTGTTAATATTAGAAGAAAAAATTAGAGAAAATGAAGAAAATTATTGGATGTATGCAACATTAGCGACATGTTATCTTTGCTTAATGGATAAAGAAAATTATCAAAAATATGAAGAAAAATTCTTGTCAAAAACTAATATCGAATGGGAAATAAAAACATACAAAACTACTATTATTGATATAAAGAAACTACTCGGAATTGAATTATAGGGGGAAAGTTGATATGGCACATAAATGTTTTATATCTTTCAAAACACAAGACATAGATTATAAGAAAAAGATTCAAGAAGATATGGGGATTGAGATGATAGATAAATCATTGAATGAACCTATTAATTCGGATAATGAAGATTATATTATGCGGAAAATCAGAGAGGATTACCTTGCAGATTCAACAGTAACAATTTATTTGATTGGAGAATATAGTGCAGAAAATTCTTTTTTACAAGATCAAACATATATTAAAAGAGAATTACAAGCATCTTTATATAATGGTGAGAACAATACAAAAAATGGAATATTAGGTGTTGTTTTACCTAACATGTATGACAGAATATATAAAGGTGAAGAGCAATGTTTGATATGTGGAAGTAATCATAATATTGTATGTGTTAATGATGATACTACTATAAAAGAATTTAATTATAATTTCTATATTCCTAAAGATAATGGATGCTGTTGGTCGGAAGAGGAAAGATATTGTGTGCTTGTTAAATGGGAAGATTTCGAAAATAATCCAGAAAAATATATTGATGATGCCTTTAATAAGCGAAATAGTGAAATATCTCGAAAAACAAAAGTTAGGCCATAGACTGTATGAATTAAATGCAATTAATCATGTAACAGATAAATTCGTATTAGGAAGGATTATAAATATATGAGTGAAACAAAAGAATATATGTATGGAAAATGTTTTGTTATGATGCCAATAAGTGATCAGGGTAATTATGAACGAGGACATTTTGATAAAGTATATGAACAAATTTTTAAACCTGCAATTGAAGCAGCTGGGTATGAACCGTATCGTGTAGATGAAAATAAGATTAGCAGTTCAATAATTGAAAAGATTTTTAAAGCTATAATTGAGTGTGATATGGCGTTGTGTGATTTGAGTAATAGGAATCCCAATGTTTTATATGAGCTTGGTATTAGACAAGCGTATAATAAACCAGTGGTTTTAGTACAAGATGATGAAACAGAAAAGATTTTTGATATAGCAGGAATCAGTACGGTTTATTATAAAAGCAATCGTTTATATGAAAATGTGATAAGTGCGAAGGAAAAAATTGAGGCAGCAATTAACTCAACAAGAGAAGGAAAAGAGATGTCGTTAATTCAATATATTAATGTTGCATCTGCAGAATATACACCGGAAGATAACGAAAATAATGTAAATATTATGTTAAAAAGTATACTAAACCAACTTTCTGAACTGAAAGAAGGAGAGAATTTGTTTGATTATGCTAAAAGAAATTATTTTAGAAGCGTTAGATATGTGGTTAATAAGCATGAGGGACTAACAAAAAAATTATTATTTGAAAGAATTACTAATATGCGAAATATTTTTCATAAAAAAATTTCGTATACAAATAAAAAAGAATATTTAATAATTGAAGTTGTTGATATTGAAACACAAGAAATAGAAGATCAAATTAAGCAATTTATAAATGAATATATCGGGATTATAAAAGAATAAATTATTCGAAAAATATAATATTTATCAAAATTGTATTTACTTTAAGTGTGATTATCTTTATTAAGAGAGGAGTTAAATACGTGGAAAGAGAATATGTTTGGCAAGGAGAGTATGGGAAAAGGAATCATTTGATACCAATATTTAAAAAATTATTGCAGGAACAAGATGCTTCATCATTAAATATGTTGGAGATTTTTGTAAATAATAATCCATATAGTTTAGAATTTTTTGTGGTTGTAATTTATGGTAAGCCAAAAGAAAATCATATAGAAAAAATGATACATTTATTTGAAAAAGCAGGATTAATCATACGGAATGATATAACATTTGATTTCTTATTTAAAGAGATAGCTAATAGGAGATATAATGTATGTACATTTTTAAGTGAAGAAACAGTAGATTTACAATTTGATGCTATGTTTGGTATCCCAGAGATAGAAAGTTTAGAAGAACGAGGATATTTTGTGAGACCGTTTGGAAAGGAAAAACAGGTTTTTATTAGTTATTCATCAAAAGACGAAGAAGATATAGAAAATATTATCCCCTATTTAAATGCACAAGAATTACCCGTTTGGTTTGGTAAACGCAGTATTTCTGTAGGTGAATCAATTACTGAAAAAGTTCAGCAGGGAATAGAAGAGTCAGATATGGTTATTTTTTGGGTGACAGAAAATTTTTTGCTTTATAGGAAAGTTCGCCTTTGGCTCCTTTCCAAAAGAAAAATAGCCCACATAAAAGTGGGCAGAGCAAACAGATGATCATGGTTTTAGAAAATATAAAAACCTTCTTCACCAAAATCATCACCAAACACATCTTCATTTAGAAAATAATCCATATCCAGCAGGTCATCCTCGCTCATATGGCGAATGTCCTCGGATGTCATACCTTCTGGGGGATTTGAAATATATTTTTCGCGTAGCTCTTTGATATTCTTTTTCATGGTAGGGTTCCTCCTTTATATGAGGATTATAGCATAAAAAGAAGTGGTCATGCAGAAGAACGCTTTCCACGGGAGCGGGACATTGCTTTCTCGTATAATTCTTCAAGAGGTACGCGGCGATGGTTATGATATATTTCTAGGATCACCATCTGTTGTTTACAATGAGGACAGATCAGAGGATCATAGCCAAAAGAAGAAAGGATCGCAGTACGCCACCGGTTAAAACAACGGAAAGTATGCCGTTTTTCTTTCGAAATAGCGAGATGGAGTTTTTTATCAATGGAACGATGTCTGGCATAAAGGCCGCCATAACGGATCATCTTGAAATGTTTTTCAGGGATGTGCCGGATAAGGCGTTTGATAAAATCCATGACAGGAATGGTTTCCTGAACGTATTGATCATCTTCGTGACGATTGTAATGGAAAGAGACAAGATCACCGGTATAAGAATCGACCCTGGAAGTGGCAATGACAGGGCGACCAAGATACCGGCCAATATATTTGGTAACAGTCTTAGGGTCACAACGGTTGGGTTTGGCATAAACATAGAAGCCGTGTTCATGTTCCAGATAACAACGGGCAGAAACTTTTTTAAAAGAAGGACCGATGCGGAGCAACATTTCCTTGAGGAGAGCAGTACGGAAAGCATTGCGAAGGAAAGTATAGTTGAAATGAGAGACATTACGCCAGAAAGCATCATCACTGTAACCGCCTTCAGAGATGAGACAATGGATATGAGGATTCCATTTAAGATCCCTGCCGAAAGTATGCAGGACCATGATAAAACCAGGGGTAAAGTTTTTGTGTTTGTTCATTTTAGAGAATAAGCGAAGGACAACACTGGAGACGGAATGAAAGAGACAGTTAAGGAGAGAGCGATCCTGCAGGAAAAAATCACGGAGGGACGCATCAATGGTAAAAACGCAATGACGGTGTCTGACATTAACGAGCTTAAAGGACATAGAGGTAGTGCGATCCATGGAATATTTATTACCGCAGGTAGGGCAGAAACGGCTGTGACAACGGAAAGGAACAAACTTGAGATTTCCGCAGTGGATACAGCCATACATGGCACCACCATAAGAAGGATCACCACAGTTGATCATCTTATCGATATTTTCCATCTCAGCAGGTCTGGGATGAAGAGTATATTTGATTTCTTCATAATGATCTGTAAAAATCTCTTGTAGGATATTCATGATTCTATTATGAAGGAAAAAGACAAAAAAAGAAACCCACCCCTCAAGAATGAGGGGCAGGGGAGTTGAAGTGTCGAAGACACTTTTTTACTATCTAATTGGTGTAAATTTGAAATGAATGCATATGTAAAAAGGTTGATAGAAGATAATGTTCAAATAATTACTGTTTTGGAAGATTCGGTTAATATAAAGAGTTTACCGTTATTTTTGAGCAATATTAAATGTTTGAGAAAAGAAGGACGAACAACAATTGAGGTAGCGCAAGAAATTGTAAAAGTAATAAAAATGAAGTAAGTAAAAAATGTGGAGAATTTTAGATTTAAGCTTTACATCATCGTAATGAAGAAAATTAAGATCTCATAACCATTAAAGATGGTGTTTTGGAATAAACTTAAGCATTCCTGTAATTCATAAATAATGTCAATAGACGAAAGAAGAACCTCACAGTATAATTAAGATATCATCTTGGCGGATGAAAAACATCTTGATTATCGGAGGTCCTTATAATGAATTATACACAGAATCAAAAGATTGAACAAGTCACAGAATCAACTTTAGCACTCGGAGTTGATATCGGAAGTTCTGAACACTATGTCAGAGCATTCGATTACCGGGGAAGAGAGCTGACAAGAAAAGTATTCAGATTTTCAACTGATATCAATGGGTTCAACAGCTTTTATGACTGGGTTACACAAATATGCATAAAGCATGGAAAAAATGAAGCAATGATAGGATGTGAACCTACAGGTCATTACTGGTATACCTTTTATCAGTTTGTAAAAGATCATGGGATGAAACTGGCATTCGTGAATCCTGCATCTGTTAAGAAAGCAAAGGAACTGGATGACAACAGCCCAAAGAAAACAGATCTGAAAGATCCAAAGACGATTGCAAAGCTTGTAATCGATAGAAGGTACAGTTTTCCATATGTGCCGGAAGGAATCTATGCAGAGACCAGAGAAGTGACATCCAGCCGAGATCTCATCATGAAGGAGCTGAATGCAGCATCCAACAGGATACAGAGATGGCTGAAGATATATTTTCCAGAATATCTTACCGTATACAAGAAATTTGATACAACAACAGGAATGATGATCCTTGAGGAAGTACCATTACCGACTATGGTGACAGCACTGGGTGTAGATAACATTATAAAGATATGGAGAGAACATAAAGTGCGTGGCAAAGGCGCCAGTTTTAATAGGGCAAAGACCCTGGTAGATGCTGCGCATGATAGTGTTGGAAAATCAGGAGGTCAGGGTGCAGTCATGGAGATTCAGATGTTGCTGGAAGATTATAAGGTAAAGAAGCAACAACTGGAAATGGTTACATCTGTGATGGAAGAACTGATCATGCAGATACCAAATGCAGAAAAGATGCTGTCAGTTGATGGTGTCGGATTAGTAACTGTAGCTGGTTTCATATCAGAAGTCGGGGATATCAGTCGCTTTAAAAACCCGAAACAGATCCAGAAGTATGTTGGATTTGAACTGGTAGAGAACAGCTCTGGAAAACACAAAGGTCGTACAACGATCAGCAAGCGGGGTCGGAAGAAACTGCGAAAATCATATATCAGGTAGTATTACCATTGATACAGAGCAATAAAGAATTCCGATCGATCTATGATTATTACAGAAAACGGATAAAGAATCCACTAAAAGGCCGACAGGCAATGATAGCCGTTGGATGTAAGCTGATCCGGGTATTCTTTGCAAGCATGACGAAGGGTGTTGTCTACAATGGATCAAAAATGATAGAGGATATTCATCGTCCAACCCAACTGCCACAGGCAGCCTAACAAGAAAGAAATAAACCTGAAAACAGGAAAGCGTCCGCCAAGGAGATTGGTGCTGTGGACAGGGATGTAACTGTATCGTTGAAAAAAGTATAGCCAGTTTAGCCACAGGAGATACAGACCATAGGACAAAGATCCTGTGCTTAAGCATAAGTGGCAGCCCAGCTATGGATAGACAGAACGAAGGAGTTTAGGACTCCAATCATAGCAGATGGATGATCCTGTCAGACATGAGAGGTTTGTTGCTGTAGAGAAAATGGGTAAACAAAGAAGGCAACCATAAAAATATCAAGATGTCTTCTTTTTATACCAATTTTTCTATGAATGGTACAAAAAGATACCTTATTCACTATCCATAAGGCTGTATTTTGATCAGCTAATTAATTTAAAGAGTATCCGGAAAGCTGATAAATCCAAGCTTTCTTGTGCAATTTTAATAAAAATATACAGAGAGGCCTTGCAAAACCTAAGAAATCAGTTGTCGTAATAATTAGAAGATGATAAAATATAAATGTATAAAAGTAATAGAAGCTGATTATTTAATAGAAAGAGTAAGAAACTAATTTTGTGTATATTATAAATAGAAAGGTTAAGTTAATGGAAGATTTGATATGCAATGAATGTGGATATAAATGGTCAATGGAGTTGGATAAAGATGGACTTTTTAATGGGTATGGTTGTCCACCATGTCCAAATTGTGGTTCGGGGAGAGGCGTTTCGTCAAATGATTATGGAGATTTTAGATGTAATATTTGCGGAAATAGATTTCGCAGATATGGAAATGGTGGTCTTCGCTTAGGAATGATTCCGAGTTGTCCAAAATGCGGAGGAAATGCTAGTGAAATCTAGTACTATAAAGGACTAAAGGTACCAGAGACATCAAAGTAAGACTTAGATCCTGTAAATATTAAGAAATCAATAATTAGTATAAAGAAGATTAAACTTTTGAAAAACATACAAAATAGATAAGTCGGGTTCTTCAGACGGAGCAAATAAGTTTGAAAATAGGATGTTATATTAAAAAATAATAAAGGAGTTTTGAATGTCAATAGAAAATTTAATAGAAAATGTAGATAGTCAAATTATTAAAATTAGAACTAAAAGTTTAGATGTATCATTTAATGAATTATATGATATGTACCAAAATCAGGAATTAACTATTTCACCAGATTATCAGAGATTATTTAGATGGGAAGAAGAAAAGCAATCTAGATTTATAGAATCACTTATATTAGAAATGCCAGTACCTCCTATTTTTGTTATAGAAACTGAAGAAGGAGTATATGAATTGATTGATGGTCTTCAAAGAATTTCTAGTTATTTGCATTTTAGAGGAGAACATTTAGGGAAAACTGCAGATGATTTCTTGGTTTTGCAAGGATGTGATATAGTAGAGGATTTAAATGGAATTACATTTGATAAATTACCCAAAGCGTTGCAAATAAAAATAAAACGAAGTTTTGTTAGGATGGAGGTTATAAAAAAAGAAAGTGAATCTTCATTAAAATATCATATGTTTAAACGATTAAATACGGGAGGAGAACTTTTATCAGCACAAGAAATTAGAAATTGTACGATAAGATTATTAGGTTCTGATGGTATAGAGTTTCTTGAAGAATGTAGTCAAAATTCTGATTTTAAATATGTTATTGATAGATTAATTGAAGAAAAGAAAAAATTAAGATATGATCAGGAACTTATTTTGCGATTCTTTGCAATGAAAAATGATCTGGATAATTATAAATATCCAGTAACAGAATATTTAACGAGGTATTTAGAAAAAATTACTTTAAATAGAGATAACAGTTTTGATTACGAAAAAGAAAGGGAGATTTTTGAACAAACTTTTAAATTTATAAAAGATAACTGGGAGAAAGATGCATTTTCAGGAAAAACAAGAAGCGGAAATATAAAAAATGAATTTGTGCTTTATTATTTTGATGGAATTACAGTATCTATTGCTTCTTTAATAGAAGAAATTTTAAAAAATAAAGATAAAACAAAAGAAATTGTAGAATGTATAAATAATATTAAAGAAGGAAATGAACTTAAATCATATAAAACAGGAAGTGTCAGTGGAGTAAAGGCAAGAATAAAATTATTTATGGAAGGGGTAAACAGTATTATTGACGACAGATGAATTTAGAGCTGAGATGGAAATAGAATTAGCATGGAGACAAGAAGAAATTGCTTTTTTTAAGAATCAGCTAAATTATGTAACGGAAGATAAAAAAGGCAAATATAGAAAGAGTTTAGTTCTAATATTATATTCACATTTTGAAGGATATACAAAAATATGTTTACAGACATATATACAGTATATTAATTCTCAAAATTTAGATCGTAGAGATGTAAATTTTGGTTTGATGGTTGCAGGAATGAATAAAGAATTTTTAGCGTATGAAAATTTGGATCGAAAATGTGATATTTTTCGTAAAGAATTACCAGAAGATGCCAAATTACATAGATTATTTCGTAGAGTGGATTTTATGGAAGAACTCGATAATTTTATGAATCAAAAACTACATATCCAAGACAGTTTAATAGATACAGAATCAAATTTATGGTATATTGTATTGCAAAAAAATTTGTATAAAATAGGATTGCCAGTTGATATATTTAATGATGTAAAAAATGATATCAATGGCTTAGTTAATAGAAGAAATTCAATAGCACATGGAAATTTTAAATCTGGAATAGAGGAACAAGAGTTTGACAGATGGGAACAAAAAGTTTTAGAAATTATGGGAGAGTTAATGAGAGTTCTTTATGATTATGCTCATAATCATAGGTATTTAAGAAATTCTGAATATGAAGATGATTGATAATATACTGGAATTAAATGGCCTGTCAGTTGAAATACTGAAAGAACTTTCTTATCAATCTAAGTTAGGAATGTCAATAAAGAAAAATCTGCATTATTTTGATAGAGATATTTTGTTAAAAGAATTATTTGACATGGCAGAATGAAAATATGAAGGTCCCTGGGACATTAAGAAATCAGTTTATAAAGTAAATTGTATAAATAAAGACAAATTGTTCCAAAAATTCTAAACAAAATATTCATTTAAATTATAGCCTTCATAAAAAAATAAGCAGAAAAGTCATTGTAATATTTACAGTGGCTTTTTCATTGTAGAATGTTTGTGATATCTCAAAATGTCCATGATATGATTTTACTTGCGTTCAAGCATTGATCATTTTACTGTCCATATAGTTCTTGAATATCCCTACCTTGATTAGTATACTATCCTTATCAACTAAAAAGGAAAGGTTCCAGAGACCTTCCTGCAAGATCGTCCTCTGGAACCAAGGTTTTGCAACCATGTATATTGTATCAGTTTATACCCGTGTAGGGCAACATATTTTTATCTGAGAGTAATGAATTTTTATGTCCTGTGTGTCAAAAAGGACTTTTACTGTTTCGTGATTATTGTAAACGGATCATACGTTCAGAAGATGGAAGCCATGAATGGATCATGATCCCAAGACATCAGTGTGATAATCCAAAATGCAGAAAGGATCCGGTATCGGAAAGATCTCATGCCGGATAACTATGAAGAGATCTTGATGGAAGCAGTCCAGCTCCGCCGGGAAGTACCGAAAAGATCCATCGAACAGATCATTCAGATCCTGGAGATGGAGGAAAGAGTTGCTCCCGGAGTTTTGAAACGTCCAACACTTCAGAGACATATGTATCAGGCAGGATTTGGAGCTGCACATATGAATGTTTATCAGGAAGCAAGAAAAAGCTCGTCCAGACGTTTTTGTAAACCACACCGGATGATGCTCATACAGGGAGATATCAAATATGGTCCACGTCTTCCAATCGGTAAAAATGGTGCCATGGTCCAGACGTATCTTTCATCAGCCATTGATGATCATTCAAGAATGATCCTGTTTTCAAGATTTTATGATAATCAGGAAGAATCAATCGTGGAAGATACCTTTCGGAAAGCGATCCTGAAGTTTGGACATTTTGATCAGTGTTATTTTGACAATGGATCACAGTATACTGCGAAACAGATCAAACGGTCTCTGGCGAAGCTGTCCATTAAAGTTTCCCATGCACCTGTCCGAAGTGGAAAATCCAAAGGAAAAATCGAAAAATTCCATCAGGTGGCAGATGATTTCATTGCAGAAGCAAAAGCAAAGAAGATACAGACACTCAAAGATCTGAACCATTACTGGGAGATCTTTCTGGAAGAATACTATCATAACCGGGCACATGAAGGGATCCGTGAGTATTATGAAAGCATTGGAACGACTGTTCCGAAAGAAGGCATCTCACCATTACAGGAATTCAATCGTGACACAAGACCGCTGACATTTCTTGATACAACGGTTGTCGGGGAAGCCTTCCGTCATCATGAGATCCGTAAAGTTGATAAAGGTGGCTGCATCAGCTTCCAGGGACGTAAATATGAAACGAAAACCCAGCTGATCGGAAGAAATGTTGAGATATCCTATGATCCAGCTGAGCCACAGATCATAACAGTCAGTCATGAAGGGATCGAACCATTTCAGGCAGAGCCTCTTCAGATCCAGGATTATTGCAATGCTTCGCAGATCCTTCCAGATCATATGCAGGAAACGATACCAGAAACATCCCGGTTTCTGGATGCACTGGAGAAAAGATATGCAGAATCCGTAAAACGCCGGGCAGATGCGATCTCTTTTGGCGGTTACAAAAAGGAGGTGTCTGATCATGTATAGAGAATTCTATGGTATGAAACACCAGCCTTTTTCCAGAAATGTACCACCAGAAGCCCTTTATGAATCAAAAGCAATGACAGAAGCACTCGGAAGACTTGCATATGTTGCAGACCGTCAGCTGTTTGCCGTTGTGACAGCGGATGCCGGATGTGGAAAATCAACCTTGATCCGTAAGTTTGCATCAAGTCTGCCGAAAGAAAAATATATCTTTTTATATCTGTCTGATTCAAAACTGACACCAAGATGGTTTTATAAAGGAATGCTTGACCAGCTGGGACTGGAAGCAAGGTTTTACCGAGGGGATGCAAAAAGACAGCTGCAGAAAGAAATCGAGATCATACGGGGAGTTCATGGACAACGCGTGGTATGTGTGCTGGATGAAGCACATCTGTTAGAAAAAGAAACGATCGAAGAATTCCGGTTTCTGTTAAACTATCGTTTTGACTCCGTAAGTCCGATGGCACTGATCCTTGTCGGACAGACAGAATTATGGGAAGACAAACTTCGATTAAAAAGATATGATGCGGTAAGACAGAGGATCGATATCAACTGTGTTCTTCCACATTTGGATCGTACTGAAACTGAAAGATATATCAAATCTCATTTGAAATATGCAGGTGTTGGAGAACGTGAACTGTTCAGTCGCAGAGCAATGGATGAGATCTTCCGGATATCCTCGGGAATCCCAAGACTTGTTAACAGGATCTGTGAAAAGGCACTGATGTATGGATACCAGCAGGGGCTGAGGATCATAGATGATCAGGATGTTCTTTATGTCAGTGATCATGAAATGCTGAATGGTGGTGAACAGTTATGATATTCTCTTATAAATATCCTGTTGTGAAATTTTTTGGTGATGACCCGGAAGATACAGACGTCACAGAAAAAGCTGGAAGTATTAAAACGATAAACACAGATCAGGAACCATATGAAGCTGTCATATCTGCGGAAGGATCGCAGTTTCATATCATCTTTGGAAGCTATCAAAACGGATCATTCTTATGTATACCCGGATGGCATACAGGATGTGAACTTTCCTATCTGGATGATGTATTTTGGAATCATGAATCCGTTCTTGGGAGTGATGAACGGTTCGGATATGAAAATGCCACAGCGATAGCTTATGCATTGAAAGAATTAAAGTTGATTATTAAGTAAAAATATTTCTGGGGCTTTTAGCCCCAGAAAATCAAAGACTTATATGGACAATGAAATGATCAATCCTTGGACACAAGTAAAATCATATCATGGACATTTTGAGAGATCACAAACACTAAGTTATGCGTAGATGAGTTTTATCCAAAAGAAAATTTAGATATAACCGAAATAAAGCAGCAAGAAAATAAAATTTTAATACGAATGAAGTCGACATCCAAGAGTTGCATGTGTCCAAAATGTACATGTATATCAGAAACGTATCACGGAACCCAAAGAAAAAAGTTATTGTAAATCATCATCCAATTAGTGGAACAGTATATGATTAGCAATGGCCTTTTCATTGTTATAGTAATTGAGATATGATAAAATATTAGAATATAAAAGAAAAATAATTATTTAATGTAAAGATTATAGAAATACATTAATAAGGAAATAGTTTTGTATATATTATTTAGAGGATGTTTTGAAATGGAAAATGCATTAAGCAGAGTTGGATTGTATGATTTTTTTACAATACTTTTATCAGGGATGACAGCGATAATTATTGATTATTGTATTAATGGAGATTTAGAAAAGAATCTTACAAAAATATTAAATAATAAATTTAATAATATAATAATTTTTTTACTGATTGGTTATTTTATAGGAATTATATTGCAAGAAATTAGCTCTATTTTCGACAAAAAAATTAAAATTTTTAAATTTAGACAAAAAGCGATGAGAAATTTTTTAAATGAACATAATAAAATTGTTAAAAATAAAATAGAATTAAAAGAATATCAGGAATTGGCCAATAAAATATTGAAGAAAGATCAAACTCCAGATGAATACACGGAAGAAGAATGTGAATATGTTTACTATTATTGTAAAACGCAATTAGAATTAAATTGTAAAAGTGATAAGATGGAGAAAATAAATGCTACATATGGGACAAGCAGAAGTTTAATGTTTGCTTTAATAATAATAGGAATACAATATTTATATTATAATAAATCGTTAAGTGGTGTTATATTTGTAGTTTTATGTATATTAATAGGTTTGTTCTATAAACGATTTTCAGAATATAGGGTACGGGTGATTTTAAGACAATATAAATCATTAAACGTTACATCTTAGAATGTATGTTATTAAGGGTTTGCATATTTACTATATTTTTATGGATGAAAGTGTTAGTATTTTGTTATAATTATGAAAGTTTATTGTAAGAATAAAGAGTGCTATAGGATTATTTTTTTAGGAAGATTAATGGAATATAGGAGAAAATTATGAGTGAAATACATGAAAGTGCAGTCGATAATGGAGAACAGATACAAAAAAAATCAGAGAATGATAAAAATGGTATAATAGGTGGACTTATATTTGGAGGAATTTTTCTTTTTTTAACATATCAGATATATATACATTTTTTTAATAATCAAATTGGACAAGTGTTTGTATATATTTTGAGTTTTTTGGCTTTTATTTGTTTTGCAGTTTCGATAAGTTGTTTTTTTGATTATAAGGAATCTAAGAAAATAGAAAAATTAGAAGAAGATGCAAAAAGAGAAGAAAAGGAGTTTTCAGAAATAAATCCTGAAAAAAGATCTTTAAGGGCAGAAAAAATGTTTCGCATGAATCAGAAGGAATTAATGCGTTATTATGATATGAATTTGGCACAAACAAAATTTCTATCAGGTCTTGGTATTATGATGATTGTAGTGGGTGTATTGATTGTGATGGCAAGTTTATATATGTATATATCCTTAGGCACAGATAAGATGCTGTTATCTGTAGGAAGTTTGAGTGGTATTGTTGTAGATTTTATAGGAGCTATTTTTATAAAAATGTATACAAAAAATATTGAAGCAGCAGTCAAGTTTCATGCGAAATTTGCAGAAAGCAATAATCTTTTGTTAGCTAATTCAATAGCACATAAAATAGATGATAATATATTAAGAGAAACAACATTGTCGGAAATAGCAAAGGATATAATACTAGCAAAGAAATACAAAGATGATATTTAAGATTTAAGAAATGCTTAAGCATCCCAGGGACATTAAGAAATCAGTTTATAAAATAAATTTTACAGATAAAGCTTAAGAACACCGAATTATCATATATATTTAGATTTAACAGTCTCCAGATGTTATTACTTTGTTGGGATAAAGAAATCTCAGATGCAGATTTAATGGAAAATAAGATTGTTTTAGAGCATCAATATCCATATAAAATGCTGGAACCGTCAGGTGAATCTGAGATAGCAAGATGTACTAGTGAGGCCACATATCATCATGAGAAAATAATTGATGTAACAAGGGGACAATCAATTATAGATGAAATAAGTTTTATGAGAGGCACATTTACGGAGGAATATCAAAAATATATAGTCTTTTGTTGAGGCTGAATGGAGTAAAGAAGAAAAGCATTTAGCAGAAGAACATCCAAGATAATTCGCGAAAATTGCAAAGCCTATTATAGAAACAATAGGAGGTTCAAAATATATGGAATACATAGGAATTGGTATTGTCATTGCTGTAATAATTGTAGCAGGCATTATCATTTATACAAAATTTAAGAAGCGTGAAGATATTCCATCAGGCGATTTGGTATCAGTGCCATCAACAGTCACCAGTGGGAAAGATGAGCTTGCTGAGATTAATCAGGGAAATGAACTTATTATTCAGATGGAGATGCTTCCGGCAGAGGCGATTGATGATGATACTAAGCTGGTAGAAATCACTGATAGCAAGGTTCTGGCACATATTAATAATCTGGTTCCGGGATTAGCTCAGGCTGGTAATGCGTAAACGGTAAATCAGTGTTACTGATAAATTTTTGATCACTGGATTTTTATCCAGTGTATAATGGTCTCATAAATTAAGACACTTTTTCGGACAGATCTTAATGAATCTGATATACTTAAATCAATACATAAGAAAGGATTCAGTGTCATGTCCAGAAAAAGAAGAAATTTTAGTGCAAAATTTAAATCAGACCTTGTGATCGAGCTACTCAAAGGAGAAAAAGATCTCAATACCTTAGCAACAGAAAACAATATTCAACCAAATCTTCTCCGTAACTGGAAAAGAGAATTCTTGAACAATGCTTCTGCTGTGTTTGACGACAAACGTGAGGAAAACCTCAAGGAAAAACTTGTCGAAGAACGCAAGGAAAAGGCTGAGTATGCAAAAAAGGTTGGTCAGTTAACCATGCAGGTGGACTGGCTCAAAAAAAAATCTGAAGAAATTTGCGGACCTGACTACGAGAGTAAATTTAGTCCGAAACCTTTTGACGACTAAAGAACTTTCTGCTTCTGTTGGCGCCAGCTTACTTGATATCAACCGTACAAGTATTTATTACAAAGGATCTCCAGTATCTGATGATGAACTGGCATGTAAAGAGATCATTGATCATCTCCATACGGATAATCCAACCTGGGGTGCAAGACAGATGTCTGCACAATTAAAAACCAGAGGATATAGAGTCGGTCGTCGAAAAGCCAGACGATATATGAATGAAATGGACATTCATCCAATCTATCCTAAGATGAATCTGTCTAAGCATATGCAACAGGCAAAAGTCTGCCCTTATCTACTCCGCAACGCTGTCATCGATAAACCAAATCAGGTAGGGTCCATTGACATTACATATATCCCGATCAAACACGGATTTCTGTATCTGACTGCAGTGATCGACTGGTACAGCCGCTGTATCGTCGGATGGGAAGTAGATGATACTCTTGATACCCGAATGGTGCTCAATGCATTAAATAAAGCATTTAAGATAGCCAAACCTCAGATCTTGAACTCAGATCAGGGATGTCAGTTTACCAGCCAGCAATATATCGATTTTGTAAAAGAAAATGGTATCCGTCAGAGTATGGATGGAAAAAGTCGCTGGGCTGATAATATCATGATCGAACGATGGTTTCGAAGTTTTAAGTATGAAGAAGCTTACCTGACACAATATAATAATATCAAAGAAGCCAGAGCAGCTATCAAACGATATGTTCACACCTATAACTTTGAAAGATATCATTCTGCATTGGATTATCACACACCAGCGAAATATTATTATCCTGCAATGCTAATGTCATATGTAGCTTAATTATCTGTAAAGAAAACTAGTTCATCCTATGTACGTCTCTACAGATACAGAAACTTATCAATCTATCAGTTCATTATGAAAGTCTTAGATTTTTGTCTTGACAACTGAACCACTATATCTCGTCCGAAGATCGAGGGTAAGACCAACGAGGAGAAGAAGGAAGTGCAGACGGAAACGCTGACCATTAAAGCCACACCGCTGTCGGATGGAAAGGTGAAGGCAAAGACAGGGAATACTACGGATGCAACTGTTTATGCAGACTGGTACAAGGCTGTGTATCTGCCGGCCGCGGATCCGGCTTCTTTGCAGGCATCTGATAGTGGGAAGTCTGTTGTGAATGCTACAGGAAATGGAAAAGCACTGAGCTGAGGGGGATTCAGATATGAGCATGATGAAGAAGATTGAGATTGACGGGAAGGCGGTTACTTTTAAGGCTTCTGCCGCCATTCCGCGTATTTACAGGATTAAGTTCCAGAGGGATATCTACAAGGATTTATCTGTTCTGGAAAAGAGTATCGGGGACGGGGATCCGGAAAAGTCCTCCCTGTATTTGTTTTCCCTTGAGATGTTTGAGAACATTGCGTATGTGATGGCGAAACATGCGGATCCGTCTATCCCGGATAATCCGGAGGACTGGCTAGATGAGTTTAATACATTCAATATTTATCAGGTTCTGCCGAAGCTGATCGAGCTGTGGGGAATGAACATCAGGACGGATGTTGAGGCTAAAAAAACTTCATGCAACAGACCGTGAAATGACAACTCCCCTGTTTCTCCTCCGGTGTGTGCAGCTGGGGATTTCCATCCGGGATCTGAAAATCTGCTGACTATCGGGATGGTGAATGATATGTTTGTGGAGAGCAGAAACGATGAGTATAAGGGATGGAGACAGGTTGCCACACAGGAGGATTTTGACAGGTTCTGATCTGATGAAATGTGATGACAGGATAAGCGAAAAAAGGTATAATGATTTCATGAAATCAGAAGCTGGAGGAAACATACATGAAAATTGTGATTATTAACGGAAGTGCCAGAAGGGGAAACACGCTGACGGCGATTGACGCATTTGTAAAAGGGGCATCAGAAAAGAATGAGATTGAAATCATCCAACCAGACAGACTTCATATAGCACCTTGTAAGGGATGTGGGGCCTGTCAATGTTATAAAGGATGTATTGATCAGGATGATACAAATCCCACGATTGATAAAATTACTGCTGCAGATGTGATTCTTTTTGCTACTCCGGTATATTGGTGGGGAATGTCTGCGCAGTTGAAACTTATCATTGATAAGTGCTACTGCCGCGGTTTGCAGCTGAAAAATAAAAAAGTTGGAACAATCGTTGTGGGAGGATCCCCGGTGGATAGTATCCAGTATGAGTTAATTGACAAACAGTTCGACTGCATGGCGAAATATCTTTCATGGGATATGATTTTCCAAAAATCATATTATGCAACAGCCAGTGATGAACTTGCAAAAAACAAGGATTCTATAAAAGAACTTGAAAATATTGGAAAAAACTTATAATAAATATTAATGTCCTAGGAACGTTAAGAAATCAGTTTATAAAATAAATTGTACAAATAAGAACAAATTGTTCCAAAAATTCTAAACAAAATAATCATTTAATGTAAAGAAGAAGGTCATTGTAAATCATCATCCAATTAATAGAGTAGATGGTGCGCAATGGCTTTTTCGTTGTTATAGTGATCGAGATATGATAAAATATCAATGTATAAAAAATAAATATAGAATACACAATATAATTTATCAATTTTCTCAGCAACTAAAAGACATAATGGGATCAAAATTAACAAAAGTTATTGTTTATGGCTCTTATGCCAGAGGTGATTATAATTCAAGTTCAGATGTTGATGTTATGATTCTGGTAAAAATGTCAGATAATGAGATTAAAAAAATAGAAAATCAGGTATATGATTTAGCATTTGATATAGAAATGGATCCAGGAGTTGATATTTCGCCAATTATAAAAAATGAAGAGCAATATGAATATTGGTTAGATACGTTGCCATTTTATAAAAACATTCATGAAGAAGGGGTGATAGTGAATGGATAAGAAAAGAGATTTATCTATTTACCGAATGTAAAATGCAAAGGATACATTAGATACGGCAAAAATATGCATGGATGTTATGCATTAAAAACTCAACATGGAAGTCATTTAGTGGAAATGAAAAGAAGGATGAATCAGCAAGTGGCATCAAAAGGAATACAATTAGTAACAATTAGTAGACCTACAGCATATGGAGAATATGCACCTTATACATTTATTGAGAATGAAGAAGAATTTGAGAAATTAGTTGAAAAAATGAAATAACAAAAAGCTACCGCGGCAATTAAGGTTTCCGCAGATATTAAGAAATCACGACACTGGGAATAATTAAGATTCTGTAGACATTAATTAATCAGAATAAACCGAAAAATTCTAAACAAAATACCCATTAATAAATTTATTAAAGCTGTTGTTACTTAATATCTCCTTGGGAGTATTAATAGCAATGGATTTTTATTGTAAAAATAGGTTGTATTTATCCTAGTTTATACATATAACAAAGAAAAAGAGAGAAATTAGATTATGGGAAAACAAGAAAACATAAAAATATTTGAAGATACAGAAACATTATGTAAAACAAATTCAAGCTTAAAACAATCGATCAAAAATTCAATACGTAACCAAAAACTAATCCTCCAAAATCAAAGAATAAATAACAATAACCAGAAACGATATGAAAAACCTGCAAATATTATTGTATCAAAAAAGAGAACATTGCAAGCAGCATCGGCATATAAAAATACTAAGACAGCGGTACATAATTTTGCTTCCGCAACTAATCCAGGTGGTGGAGTAAAAAGAGGATCTAATGCACAAGAAGAATGTCTGTGCAGATGTTCAGGACTATATGTTTGTTTAAGTACACAAACAATGTGGGATGGATTCTATTTTCCACACAGACAAGCACATAATCCAATTTATAATGATGATATCATTTATACACCTGCAGTCACAGTATTTAAAACAGATACTGAACAACCAGAGATCATGGATGCATCTGATTGGTATAATGTGGATGTAATCACATGTGCAGCTCCGAATCTAAGAGTTAAAAATAATTATAATGGCAAGTCATCATATAATAATGCGAAAAAGATGACAAATGACGAATTATTAAAATTACATGAAAAGCGATTAAAAAGAATTTTGGATACAGCACTTTCAGAAGATGATGAAACGATAATTCTTGGGGCATTTGGATGTGGTGCATTTATGAATGATCCTCAGATTGTTGCTCAGGCAGCAAAAAATGTAATTCGAGAATACTTATATAGTTTCAAAAATATTGAATTTGCGGTGTATTGTTCTCCAAGAGATGATCGCAATTATAGAATTTTTGATAGAGTTTTGAAGAAGTAGTGGGCATAGGACATTGATCACTGGGACATTAAGAAATCAAAACCAAACGATAGTTTGAAAATATTAAAATTTCCAGAAATGTCAGATGAGTGGTTAGACTTTATTGCACAATGTAGAAGCGGAAAAACACATAATTATGATATTGTAGAAGGACCTATGGCAGATGATACAGTATGGAATTATGTAAATGATTTTCTTACAGGACGAATTAGTAGGAAACAATTTTGGATAAATCTTTTTCATTCATCGGACATCCAAAGGTGGTTACGTGGCTTGAAATACTGTTAAGGTCCCGAACTTAAGTGCCCTGAGACATTAGATTAAATTTTGGAAAAAAGGCTGAATGCGAGAACTGCCCAGAAAGAATTAGAAAAATTAACATCATGGAATGAAGAAGTGCAAAGGATGTTTGCTAGAAAAATGGAGTAAAGTACTAGCATTCTATTATTCTAGCAACACCCTAAGATAAATCGCTTACCAATTATAGAGGAATAAAAAGAGGGTAAAAGAACCAAAGAGTGGAAATCCTTAGGCATTAAAAAATCAAAGCATCGAAAGGTAAATTACGTGAAACGTGGATACAGAAATTTTGTAAAAATATACCGAAAGAAATTAGAGAATGTGTTCAAAATTGGATTAAAATATACAGTAGGGACTGTTTGTTATATCATTATAGATCGGGAACGGATCCGTGCTGAGGCTTTGCATTGCGAGTTGGTTCGTGGTGTGAGGCCTCTTTTTGGATCTAAAATTTATTATCGAACAATAGGTTATGTTTAGTTAATGGAGAGAATAGCACTATAAATGATGAATGAGCTTCATATGAA
>UMLO01044553.1_pt1 | contig 24290 bp, 18 predicted proteins | sample 1966551 | NCBI WGS metagenome assembly UMLO01 (sample SAMEA4836201, study PRJEB28245) | human gut metagenome | biome: gut microbiome; material: fecal sample | place: Denmark | collected 2008
TAACGGGTAATTCCACGACGGCCAGCATGAACTGGATCGACTTCCATTATTATAGCCAGCAACGTGGTATGCAACAGATAGACGCATTGATGCACTCGCGTATCGCGAACCTGTTTTATGCCCGTTATGGGCGTCGTGACAGCCAGGAACAATGCGGAGGCGGTCAGCATACAAACAACCGCATAACGGGCGGTACGGCGGGCTACGGCATGCAGGATACGATCGGTTATGATGGAGCGTATAAAATAAACAACAAGATAACGAACTCGCTTGTGGACAATAACCAAATCCACCAATATGCATGGTATCGTGGCCAGGACGAGTATGGTTCTCCGACCGTGACGCAGGTAAACAATATCAGTTGTCTTGGCTATGAGGACATCTACGGCCATAAATACGACATGATGGACGGTGTTGATTTACCCAACGATAGCGGTAATTCAGGCAAATGGCGTATTTGGATGCCAGACGGCAGTATCCGTTTTGTCAAAGGCAAGACCTCGAGTGACCAATGGATAACAGGTGTCGCACACGGTAAGTATATGGATATGGTGCCAGTAGGAAGCGCAAACGGCTCGTCCAGCACGTATTATTGCGATAAATACTACATATCTACCGCAGTCAGCCGTGTGGTTTTTCGTGGGTGCAGCTATGCGAATGCGAGTGGTGGTGTGTCGTACGCGAATGCGAGTTACGATGCCTCGAACTCGCACTCGAATATCGGTTCCCGTCTGGCCTTCCGCGGTCGGATCGTCAAAGCGGAAAGCGTGGAAGCGTACAAGGCGTTGTCCGAGAAAGCATGATCGAAAACGGGAGCGAAGCGACAAAGCGTAAAGCGTTTTCGTTCCCGTTTGTGTGATCCGAAGCGAACGAAAAACGGGCGTAAGCCCGTCGAAAATATAAAATCACCGGTGTTTCCGCATGAAAAATAATACCTTTGTGTTTCAAAGGGTGGCGTTTCCTTTAAGCCGTGTGGTTTTTCGTGGGTACAACAATGCGAATGCGAATGGTGGTGTGTCGTACGCGAATGCGAATAACGATGCCTCGAACTCGAACTCGAATATCGGTTCCCGTCTGAACAACAATCGAAGGAAATTCAAATCGGCGTACAACACCGGGGACTTGTCCCCACCGTGGAGCCGAGGGAAACAAGCCCCAGTAACAGCGGCCCGGAAGGGTTGGAAAACTGAAAAAACAAGCGTCGGGTAGAGTTTGGTAGGCCGTAAGGCTCGAAGAAGTCAGGCCCGGGAGATTGAAGGCCGTGTGGCCGTAATTTGATATAAAATGCGTAGAGAAGGTTACATAGTAGAAGAGATTATAGAACCGTCCAATATGGAGGATTCCTTTAATCAAGTCCTTCGCGGCACGAAAAGAAAGCGTAGCCGCCAAGGGCGTTACCTGCTTGCGCATAAGGAAGAGGTGTTGGATGAACTGACCGCACTTATCTCATCCGGAAGTTTCCGGGTGAAGGATTATCATGAACGGGATATAGTGGAAGGTGGCAAGTTACGACGTATTCAGGTACTAAGCATGAGAGACCGTATCGCCGTACACGCTATCATGACCATCGTAGACAAGCGTTTGAGGAAACGGTTTATCCGAACCACTTCGGCCAGCATCAAAAAACGTGGCTCGCACGATCTGATGGCGTATATTCACCGTGATATGAAAGAAGATCCGGAAGGCACGCGGTTCTGTTATAAGTTTGACATCAAGAAGTTCTACGAAAGCGTGAAACAAGATTTCGTGATGTATTGCGTGAACCGGATATTCAAGGACAGGAAGCTCATCGCCATGCTGGATAACTTTGTCCGGCTGATGCCTGAGGGTATCAGTATCGGCCTGAGGAGTTCGCAGGGGCTGGGCAATTTGTTGTTGTCTGTTTATTTAGATCATTTTTTGAAAGATAAGTACGGTATCCGTTATTACTATCGATATTGTGATGACGGTGTCGTGCTCGGTAAAACGAAAGCGGAATTGTGGAAGATTCGTGATGCCGTCCATGAGCGGATAAACTCTATCGGGCTTTCCATAAAGCCAAATGAGAGGGTGTTCCCGGTGGGCGAGGGCATTGACTTTTTGGGGTACGTGATTTATGCTCCGGACCATGTCCGGCTCAGGAAGCGTATCAAGCAGAAATTTGCCCGAAAAATGCACGAGGTAAAATCGAGAAGAAGACGGCGTGAGCTGGTTGCCAGCTTTTATGGCATGGCCAAGCATGCGGATTGTAATATGTTGTTTAAAAAATTAACAGGCAAAGAAATGAGATCATTTAAAGATTTGAACGTTTCCTATAAGCCGGAGGACGGCAAGAAACGTTTTCCCGGCACTGTGGTAAGCATCCGGGAACTGGTAAACCTTCCCATCATAGTGAAAGACTTTGAAACGGGAATCAAGACAGAGCAGGGCGAGGACCGCTGTATCGTGAGTATCGAGCAGAATGGCGAGTCCAAGAAGTTTTTCACTAATTCGGAAGAAATGAAAAACATCCTTGCGCAGGTAAGGGAAATGCCGGACGGTTTTCCGTTTGAGACAACGATAAAGACGGAAACGTTTGGCAAAGGTAGAACCAAATACGTGTTTACATGAAACGAGTAGAAGGAAGTGCCGGTGTGTCGCTGCTGGAATGCACGAACCCGGTCAAAAACAAGTGGCGCATCCGCTGGGATGTGCAAAAGAAGGAAGACGGTTCCGCTTCCTACATGGAAGAGGAGTTCAACCATAAGCCGACCGACGAGGAGATACGGTCAACGGTCACGGCCTGGTATAACCGGGAGACTGACAAGGCCATCCTTTCCGGATTCACATACGAGGAAATTCCGGTATGGCTGTCCAGCGAGAACCAGTTCAACTACAAAGCCGCATACGATCTTGCCGTCCAAACGGGAGGGCGGAACCTGCCGGTGACGTTCAAGCTGGGTGCGGATGATGAGCCGTATTACAGGACGTTTGAAACGGTCTCAGACCTTCAGGATTTCTACGTGAAAGCGATGAAGCACATACAAGATGCGTTGTCTGAAGGATGGAAGAAAAAGGACGCATTGGACTTGGCTTTGTATGAAGCCGGGTAATGGATGAATCCCTGCGGGGGAAGGGATAGAAAAAAGCCCCCGGCCTGTTAAAACAGTCGTCTCACTTACTATTCAACTTTACACACCCAAGCGGCGCGCGGCCGGGGGCAAATGCCCTCTGCCACGCCACTTGGGTGTTTTTTTGTTGTTTAATAAGTGAGACATTGCAAAGGTACTAAATTTTTGTTTGTATGAAAGTGATAGAGATACTAAACTTCAATCGTGAGTTGTTGAAAAAGTTACATGAGGCGGGAATACGCCTCGAAGATACCCAGTATATTGACTTGTATTCCGATTATATGAATCTGTACAAGAATGGTGAAAAAGTGTCCTATATTGTAGCTATACTTTCTGAAAGGTATGCCGTGAGCGAACGGAAAGTGTATGGTCTTTTGAAACGTTTCCAAAGTGACTGCACAAGCGGTGCAGTATAACATTCGGTTTAAATTAGTTCGTCCAATAGTTTGGCTCTACCTTTGTTCCAAACCCATAAAACAAAACAAAGTATGAGCAAGTACACTTACAAGCCGCAATATGGCGTAATCGTCATTTGCACAGATGAAAAAGAACAAAAGGAGATTTACGAACGTCTCTTGAAAGAAGGTCTAACCCTTAAAGTGGTGAATGTATGAAAATAGAGGTACAACACCATTGTAGCGACTTCAACAGCTATCGGGCCGCACGGGTAAAAAGCCTTTTCAACGCAGAAAAAGGCTGTGATTGGGAAAAGACAGTAGAGTTACCAATCGAGGACCGGGAATGGCAAATCGGACTGATAGTCGGACCATCCGGTAGTGGAAAAACCAGTATTGGAAACAAAATATTCAAAGAACCTATTTATGACCTCTATTCCGGCTGGGATAAGGATAAGCCGATTGTGGACTGTATTGCTCCTGACGGAGACTTCAACACGGTGACGGGTATGCTTTCGGCAGTTGGCCTTGGTGATGTTCCGGCATGGCTCCGGCCATTTCATGTGTTGAGCAACGGCGAGAAGTTCCGGGCGGGCCTTGCGCGTTTGGCGTGCGAGCGACCGCAGCACGCCGTGGTGGACGAGTTTACATCAGTCATTGACCGGCAGATAGCCAAAGTCGGAGCCGCAGCATTCTCGAAGACGTGGAGACGTGGCGGCGGGCAGATCGTGCTTCTTTCCTGCCACTATGATATAATCGAATGGCTACAACCTGACTGGGTGTATGATACTGCGGAGGCACGGTTTTACGACCGTGACTGCCTTCGGCAACGCCCAAAACTCGAACTTCAAATATATAAAGTCAGGGGAACTATATTCCCAAGATTGTTTAAGCAGCATTATTATTTAGACCTTCCTATGCCGGTTGCGGCCGAGTATTTCGTGGGCTTTGTCGGTGGTGAGCCCGTCTGCCATTTAGCGGTAACACCACTCTTTACGGCAAAGGCTTACCGGTCCACCCGGTTGGTAGTACTTCCCGAATGGCAGGGAATAGGTGTTGGTACTAAATTTTTAGCGGCCGTTTGTGAATATCATCTTCAGGGACATGGTAGATGTGGTAAACCTTACCCGGTGTTCTTTCACACTTCACACCCGCAACTATGTGGAGCGTTACGTCACTCTAAAAAGTGGATACAAACCGGAGCACATTTATATGGAGTTAATAAAGGGCGCAGCGCGGCTTCGATGGCACGTTCGGCCCAAAGGTTAAATAAGTCTGATCGTGCGGCAACCGGTTATGGCGGCCATTTCAGGGCGGTTCAGGCATTTAAATATATAGGGAATGGTAATTAAAATATTGGGAAATTGCGAGTCGGTGGCATTCAAAGCGGCCGAAATGTTCGTTAAGGCAAAAGGGCATACGCTTTGGTGTGAGGGGTATCGTTGTGACCTTGCCATTGCGCCACTCCTTACGGTGAAAGTTTCCGATGAAGAACTGAAAGAGGCGAACTGGGGTACGTTGATATTCCATCCGTCCCCATTACCTTATGGGCGCGGGGCATCATCTATCAAATGGGCGTATAAACGAGGGGAACCGATAACCGCCGCCACATGGTTTTGGGCAGACTCCGGCTATGACACCGGCGATATTTGCGAGCAGGAGATTGTAAAAATAGACTATGGTATGCGGCCTCGCATCTTTTATGAACAGGAGATCATTCCAGCCATGATCCGGACGTTAGGACGTTGTTTGGATAACATCGAGAAAGGCATTATACGTCGCATCCCGCAAGTAGAAGCCTATTCGACATACGATAAAAGGCTATAACAACCCATCTTAACTACCTTGTAAAGGTACGAAAAAAGTATGGAATAAACAACTTTAGTAGACGCTTTTTTACCACAGCCGGCAATAAAAAACGGTATTCAAATAGGGTTAGAAGTCCATTTGAATGCCGTTTATTTTTATGTATAAAGAAGGTGTTTTGCTTTGATTTTGCAAATAGACGGTTACTTTGCGGATTAAATTTGAAGCACATTTCGTTTTTGTTTCAATAAACGCATTTCGTTTTTCACAACCATCACGTTTCGTTTTGCGGGATTTAGATTTTTCTTTGACAATAAGATGGAGTGTTACTTTTTTTTCTCGGCTGTCATTAGACAATTCCAACTGAGTCTTTACAATTTTATCTTTAAAAGAAGGGTAAACAGCAATATGTTCGATAGAGATACGGGGTGTTTCCAATAAACAGATTTTTCCGACAATCCCGTTCCATTGAGACTGCATGTGTGGGCAATAAGCATGTCCTAACGTTCCGATTGGATGAATTTGGCTGTTGTCTACCTGAATAGTGATTGAATGTTCCCCCGGAGTTAGGTTCCCAACTGTATATATATGAGGCGTACTTAGGTAATCGACCGGACTACCAATCGGATTCCCATCAATCCAGACTTTACTTCTCCACATAACCCGTTCCAGGTACAAAGTATATTTCTTATTCTTTGTACCTGCCGGTATAATAAACTTTTTCTGATACCAGGCTTTTCCCAGATATTTATGCTTACGGGTCAACATGCCGAAGTCGGCATCGGTAGGATATCCTTCCAGGTTATTCGTTCCTAGAATTGATTTGAATAAAGGATACTCGTTTCCTATGCCCCATTCGTCGGTAGAACCAGGTAGACTTATTTTTTGAGAGAAGGCATCCCTCTCCCAATGTTGTTGCTCCCCGACATTCGTCGAATCTACTTTAAAAAACCACTCTCCTTCCAATGATATTTTATCCTGGGCACATAAAGGGACTACTCCACACAAAAAAAGCAGGAGTAAAAAATATATCTTTTCTCTTTTCATTATTCTTTTATTTAAGAAAAGTGTGTTCCAAAAGACTACATAATCTACTCGGAACACACTTTTTTCAATTAATATTCGGCTCCGGTATTTGCCGTCATTGGCCATCCCGGGTTCTGATAAATAGGAGATTGCTCAACCTCATTGTTATCAGATGTAATCATAAAATGCTGAATAGCAATCGGTGACAAATAGTGAGCCATTGCCCAAGTATATCCATTCAAGACTAATGATTTGGAAGACACCTCATAAGGACGCAGATATTTACTTAGCTCCGGAGAGGAAACATTCGCAGAAGAATTATCTAGACCATATACCAGAATAGAGTTACCTTTGTCGTCCTTATACCAGTCCTGCATGGGGCCCCATAGTTTAAAACCTTCGATATGATAAGGAGATGTTATCAACTGATCCATCGCTCTCCATCGTTTCAGGTCCATATAGCGAAGTGCTTCGCCCATCAATTCGCAACGGCGTTCGCGGCGAATATTATACAAGGTAGGATCAATCAACCGACCAGCAGAATATGCACCCCAGTCTCCTTTAGCTTCTTCCGACATATTGGTAGCTGCGATTGTTTTGGTAAAGTCCGTAGAAACTTTCGCCCTTTCGCGGATAATCGTCCAATAACGTTTGGTGGTATCGTCCAGATACCCCAACTTTTCATAAGAGGCTTCCATATAATTCAAATAGGCTTCTACGCCACGAAAGGTAATGCTACCTGTATAAGATTTAAAGTTTCCGCAATGCTTCTGATCGTAATTCAAGCCTTTAGAAATGGTGTATCCGGTCGAATATCCCCAACCAGCATCTGCATTGGTAATTTCAGGTACTGGTTCGATCATGGCTCCATGTGTTCCTTCACTGGAAGGATAAAGCAGGTTTATCTGTCCCGGTTGTTTCAAGAACAACCATAAACGACTGTCTCTATTTTTACGTACATCTTCAATATAATCATCACCGGCATAGTTGTTCGATACATAGATAGGCATACCATCTTCCATTAGAAAGGAATTAACCATTCCGCGTGTTAAACCGACTCCAGCATTTCCCCTGGAAGCGAACTGTACTACCGCATGCATAATTCCTAATCCTTTATCATATTGTCTCCATAACAAAACCTCTTCGAACCCAGACATATCTTCTGCTCCAAACATATCAAAATAGGGATTAACTGGATCTTCGACGGTTTGCCTCAAAACACCATTATTCTCAACTAACGTGATTGATTCGGCAACAGCTTTTGAGGCATCCATGGCCTGAGTCAGAAAATAATCAATCTCCTTATCTATATTTCCAGATGGATATTCATAATTACTATTATAATCTTTTGTTTTACCTGGCCAACCTTCACCGTTAGGAACAAAAGCCGTTCCTTTGAAATATTTCAACCAGGTTCCTTCAAATAAGGCAACTCTCGATTTTACCAGCTGAGCACAAGCTTTGGAAATACGATTTTTATGTCCATCGGGAGCTTTTTCTTTTAATAAAACGATAGCAGAATCCAAATCAGAGATAATAAAACGTGCCACCTCATTACGTGGGGCTCGTTTACTGGCCTCTATCAGCGGCTCCATCTGATCTGGGAAAACAGTACGTACAATAGGAAAATCACCCACACTTTGTAACTTCTTAAAGTATTCATAAGCACGCAAAAAATACATTTCGCCAATATAGTGTTTGATGTTCTCTTCATTACCGGAAAGTTCGCCATTATTCCATTTAGGCAATACTTCCGTCATGAAATAATTACAACGGTATATATTATCAAAAGACCAATCACCTCCGGTCTGTGAAACCTTCCATTGTCCGGGTACAAAACGGTTATTGTAAGACTTACCTGCCATATTATCTGTATTCACATCTAAACCGAAAGTACCGAAACTGGCATCACTGTGTGAAGGTAACACATCTGGGTACATTCCGTTACTATAAGCTGCCAATTGTGATTCTTCCGTCAAATACACATCGGGAGTAATTTCCGATTGTGGAGAACGATCTAGAAAATCATTACATCCGGTTAATAAACCGACTAAAACTAAACTTGCAAAATTCTTAATTATATTATTTGTCATTTTCATAATATACATCTAATTAAAAGTTTACACTTAAACCACAAGAAATAACTTTTGACAGAGGGTAAACATTTCCTTGTGAGCCTCCGTCTATTGTTTCTGGGTCAAAGTTGTCAAATAGTGAAGCTCCTGTCCAAAGATTTTCTCCGGAAACAAAAAGCCTTAATCTGGATACGGCAAATTTTCGGGTTAAAGATTCTGGTAAAGTATATCCCAATTGAATATTTTTTAAGCGAATATAAGCTGCATTTTGCAAATAACCAGTCTGTACCTGATGATTTTTCTCATCACTAAAGTCCGGACGCGGGAAATACGAGTTCATATTTAATCCTAACGGATGATTTTCATCATTACGGAAATAATCCAAATGAGGAATTTGGCAGCTAGAACCATATACACCACTTCCCGATCCCCAGAAAAACCAACTGTTCTGAAAGTATTTGCGTTTCATTACCCCTTGGAAAAATGCCCGGAAATCAAACCCTTTGTAATCAGCAGAAATATCCAAACCGAACTGGAAACGAGGAGTTGAATTCCCTATGATTTTCAGATCACCATGATCATCAATCGTGTTCGCTCCATTATCTATTTTCCCATCTCCATTGATATCTGCAAACATTAAATCACCTGCTTCCCACCTGCTTCCAATCGCATCCTGTCCACCATTAGGTAAAGAGGCCAAATGAGCATCCATTTCTTCCTGTGTCTTTGCAATACCAACAGTAGTATATCCCCATATTTCTCCATATTTCATGCCTTTACGATAAGTATCCAGTCGTCCTGTCTGATTAGGATAGCGGGTGATTTCCGTCTGTGAATCGGATAATATAAATTTTACACCATACCCCAATCCATTCTGCAGCCGATCGTTCCAGGCAACTGACAGGTCAAAACCGTATGTCTTCAAGTCTGTATTATTCATTTTTGGTACACTGGTTCCTAATATAACCGGTAATTCCGGTGCAGGTCCAATCATATCTAATGTCTGACGTTGATAATAATCAAATGATCCAGTCAGGCGATTACCTAAAGCTCCAAAATCAAGACCGATGTCCCATGTTTTGATCTGTTCCCATGTCATCAAAGAGCTTACCAACCCCGGTGCATATGCCGTGTTTGGTTTTGCTCCATTCATGAGCCAACTGCCGTTAGATGCATTCACAGACATTGTCTGATAAGTCGGATACCAACTTTTTGTGTTTTGATTTCCGAGTTCTCCATAAGAAGCTCTTAGTTTTAATGTTCCGACCATATCTTCCCAAGATTTCCAGAACTCTTCACGTGCTATATTCCACCCCAAAGAGAAAGAAGGAAACATCTTCCAACGTTTATCTGATCTGAAACGTGATGTACCATCGTAACGCAGATTGATTTCAGCCAGATACCGACCTTCAAAATCATAATTTAGACGACCAAAAAAGCCAGCTGTAGCCCAGTCTGACAGATTGCCGGAAACAGAAGGAGTCACTTCTTTTCCATAAGCATCTGTACCTGAAGTGGTATCTATTGAAGGAAGCGAAGGGACTATTATTCCTTCACGCTGTAATGAAATCGATTTATATTTCATTAGTTCAGCCTGAAAGCCAACCATTCCTTTGAAATTGTGTCCTGATTCAAGTTGTTTACTATATTCCGTATAAGCATTTATATTCATATAGTTGCTTGTATTATGGCCTTCATACACATGAGAACTGTTCCGATATGGATATGGATTACCTTCTACATCATGGTTATATGTTTTTTGATAATCCCAGTTACGTGCCTGATTTTCTATGCGATAATTGAAATCAACAAAGGTTCTCCAGTCCTTGACCGGCTCAATGACAAGTTGCGCCTGTTGGTACAGGTTATCTGTTTTCTTTCTATCACGTCCACCATCTCGTAAACCTAATGCTGGAGTAGGAGAATCATAAAGATAGCCATTAGGATCATACAATGGTAATGTCGGCCATCCACGGATTACCAGATAATAATATAAATTATCCGTCAAATCGCTGGGCCGTCCATAATCTTCGCGAATAAAACGACTACTGTAATTAAACTTCAACCAATTAGTTACTTTTATATTTACTTTTACCGTACTGGCAAAACGATCATAAGTATCCTGATTAAACTGCATCATACCGTTTTGGTCCAGATAGTTGGCAGAAACATAATAATTAAAATCTTCTGTACCTCCATTGATACTGAAATTATGTTCCTGTGAAAAAATGTTTGTCCGGAAAATTGCTCTGAACCAATCCACATTATCATTTCCATAAAGGTAACCATCTCCCCATTTCGACGGATTACTAGGATTAGGTATGATCGATTCCGTTATTTTCCCACTTTGATAATCCAATATCCGTTGTAAATGCTCTTCCGTAAAAAAGGGAGTCATTCCACCATTGATGTTTCCGTCATTCATAAACAAAGCAAATGTATAAGAATCTGGAGATTTCGGTAATAAAACGGGAGAACTCCAACGAAAACTATTATTATAATTCAATGTCGGTTTTCCGGTACGTCCTCTTTTCGTCGTAACTAGAACGACTCCAAACGGTGCACGAGATCCGTAAATGGAAGAGGCTGCTGCATCTTTCAATACTGATATATTTTCTATATCCTGCGGATTAATAGCATTAAGGTTTCCCTCCATACCATCGATTAATATCAGCGGACTTCCGTCAGAACCTTCGCCGATTGTTGCAATGCCACGAATATTAATACTGGCAGTTTTATCCATGCTACCGGATTTTTGTGTTATCTGCAATCCTGGCACTACTCCTTGTAATGCTTGAGAAGCTGTCATAACTGGCCTGCTTTCCAAAACTTCAGAGCCAACTGCACTTACGGCTCCCGTCAAATTAACTTTCTTTTGTGTACCATATCCCACAACAACCACTTCATCCAAGGTTTGAGAATTCTCCTTCAATGTGATATTAAATATTTCTCTTCCCTTTATAGATAAATCCTGACCATTATAACCGATATATGATACCAACAGATTACTGTTATCTTCCACTTCCAAAGAAAACTGACCATCCACATCAGTAATAGTTCCGTTAGTTGTCCCTTTTTCTGACACATTTGCACCAATAACAGGTTCCCCTTTTTCATCCACAACAACTCCACTTATTTTTCTTTTTACATTCGATTTTTTAGACTGCACAGAAGATACTGTTATCAGAATCTTATTTCCGGTAACCTGATATTCTAAATTACGCTTAGATAGAATATCGGTCAATAAACTTTTAACGGACTGATTTTTTGCAGAAACGGTCACAAGCTCTTTGTCCGCCAGATCTGCATCTCTATAAGAAAAGCGATAAGTCGACTGTTTTTCTATTTCCTGAAGAAAATGTGCCAATGTCACATTTTTGAGCTCCAGATTGACGCTACTGGTTTGTGCATAAGTTGATACGGAAGTTAAAAAGATAAAATATAGTAGAATAAGCAATTTGGTTCTACAAAATTTTGTACTTTTACATTTTAACTTAAACATGTTTTGAATAACATTATTCATAATGAAAAATTTAAAGTTGACTTTTAGTTATTTATACTGCTATGTTGTCGCATAGCTTTTCGAACTGAATTCGACGATTTATCCGGAGAGCATGCCCGCTTTCCGGATATCTTTTTTCTCCTATGTTACCATCATTTTTCTTTTTTAGGTTAATACTCTATTTTCGGTTCGCAAAAATTTGAATTCCATCGTCATTTATTCTATAATCAAATCCATAATGAATTTTCAGGATATGCATTACATCTTCAATTTCTTCTTTATCAAACACTCCTGTATAAGTATCCTTTATAAAAGAAGAATCTATTACATCAAAAGATACTCCATATTTGCGTCCAACTCTTTTCAATACCTCTTCCAAAGGCTCTGATCTGAACACCAACTCTTTACTTATCCAAGCTGTTTCCAGTATATTTGGGGATGTGATTTTTTTCATTTTCCCCGTTTTTTTATCATATATAACTTTCTCATTAGGAATGACATTTATTTTTTCAAAAGGAGGATGAACCGAAGATACAGTTACACTACCTTGTACCAATGCCATTTCCACCATATCCTTATTAGAATAAGCATATACGTTAAATGAAGTTCCTGTCACTTCTACATCCATAAACTCCGTATTAACCACAAACTTCTTTTTCTTATCTTTTTGAACTTCAAAATACCCCTCACCACAGAGATATACCCGTCGGTCTTTTTTACCAAAATCTTGTTTATAAGAAAGTATTGATTCTGAATTAAGTTTTACTGCTGTTCCATCCGGTAACGTGATTGATACACGTTCCCTTTTTCCTACTTTCACTTCCATTCTTCGATCAGCCAACAAGGTTATATTCCGATTATCTACATATAAATATAAAGATAAACTGCTCATAATAAATAAAGCGATGATTGCTGCAATCTGTCGCCAATAGTACTTTCTTATTTTCTTTGCCGGAGTCGGAGATATCGCTATATCCCTGCGGATACGGAATAATAGATTCTGTGCATCCTCCGGTGATAAAGTTTTATTATACTCTGAATCATTCCAACTATCCAATAAAACAGGGAAAAGTTCCTCATCTGTGTAGTTATTGACCTCTTGTCTCAATTCATAAAACTCCTCCCGGCTGATTTGTTCAGTCTGATATTTTGTAAACCAATCTTTTAGCTTTCTATTTGTCGATGTACTCATAAACTGAGAATTTCGTTTGTTTATGAGTTATATCTCCGAATACTGAATTTATAACATTGTTTTTTCTATGCTATAAAACATGTTTTTTAAAAATGGATAATAAACAGTATAAATAGATGCGAATAATTAGACAACTCACTGCGTAGAAATTTCAGTACAGCAGAAAGTTGGTTACGCACCACTTGCTCCGTTATAGATAGTCGGGAAGCGATTTCTGTAACAGAAAGATTATATTCCTTATTTAAAACAAAGATTTCTCTTTGTCGAGGTGTCAGTTTTTGCTTGGCAACTTCTAACTCTTTTAGAAAAAGGTCGAAATCATATTTAGTTTCTATGTTATCAGTCGAAATAAGTTCTTTTTTTAAGTCCAGATAATCCTCCATCTGAGGATGATTCAACTGACGGCGAAGTTCTTTCAATAAAAAATGATAGGAGATCGTAAATAAATAAGCTTTAAAAGATGAATTTGGATTTATATTTTCCCTATTAGTCCAGATTTTTACAAATGTTTCCTGTACCACATCTTTCGCTGCACTATCTGATTTTAAATATGAGAATGCGAAATGGTACAACCTAGGAGCCCATCGGTTGTACAGAGTATTAAAACTAAGCTTTGATCCTTCAGTTAACTCTTTCAATAATCTCCATTCCTCTAACATGCTTTCCTCTTATTCTTATTAATCGATACAAATATACGAAAATTAAGAAGTGTTGTGTAATCATGTCATATATTCCTACCATTCGGAGTCGAACGGGTTTGTTTTTAAAAACTTCCATAAGTTTTTATCTTTCATATAAATCTGTTAATCAGATAAGAATTAAACCCAAAGTATCTCCTTTTCAAAACACCTATGATTTGATTTCAAAACATAGGTGTTTTGGAAACGAATTAATTATATCATGATTTAGTCTTTCTTTTTGATGAAATCCGAAGGGTAGTTGACCGTGTTGATGATCTCTCCGCCTTTCAGGCGAATCCAGGTTTTGAAGTTGGTTGAACCTTCGGTCATTTCGATTACGCGGGCTCCGTTAGACAGATTGTTATATACTGTGTTCCCTCCTGAATAACGGCCATAGGCCAGCAGGATGCCTTTCCAGAAAACAGCATAGTCGTCGTCATGATCATGCCCGACAAACACACCTAAAATATCCCCCATCTCTTTCATCGAGGCGAACATGCCGGAGTTAAGTTGCGGAGCGCAGGCTTTTTCCTTTCGTGTCCCTACCAAGATGGCTGTTTCGTCTGATGCAGCCTGGTTATATTCAGGCAAGGCAATGTGGAAGAATGCCAGCGAGGGCAGGGGAGTGCCTCCGTTTTGTTGCGTGTATTTCGCACTGTTTTCACGATACCATTGTATTTGGTCGAACTTGATGTAATCGTAGCCGCCTATCCCCTTGATCTGTGAATATGAATGTGAGTCCAGGCAATACAGGACAGCTGCATCTTTCTTTCCATCGGACGATTTCAGAGGAAGGATAAAATTGGTCGCTCCTGCGACTCCGGGTACGGAATCGGTCAGGTTATACGGGATCGTCCGTATGATATCGAACAGCTGGGTACGGGTAAGTCCCTGTTCGTTGTCGTGGTTGCCGAATGTCACCCCGAACGGTATCTGGCGGTTGGCAGCTAAGTTCAGGATTGTGCGCATCCCTTCCTCCGCCGGCTGGCCGTAGATGACATCGCCAGTGAACAGCACCAAGTCCGGCTTTTCTGCATCCAGCACTTCGTTGATACGTTCGAGCGAAATGGCAGACTTGGGATTCCCGTGAATGTAGTGGACATCCGTGATCTGTACGATTTTGAACTTGCCGTCTTTGTTGAACTTCAAGTTCGGTTTCTGTGCATGGCCCTGTTGCAGGCCTCCGAGCACAAGCGAAAGAATGATAAGAAGTTGTTTCATCTTCAGGTTGTTTTTTGTTTATGAATTGTGTTACTCTATTGTGATGTCGAACTGATCGTATGAATCAGTTCTCCACGCCTTTTCGGATGTCAGGGGAGAAAGAGCGAACAAAGGAGAGAATGTCTTGATCTTGATTGTCTTCCCGTCCGGCATGAATTCCATGATGCGGAGCCAACAGTCGCCTCCGTTGCCATGCCATTGTCCGTCGGCAGTCTGGGCGTTGAACATCATTTGGGCTACATTCTTGCCTGTGCTGTTTTTATCCGTCCGGAAACTGACATTGCCCTTGTAGTCCGCAATTTCGCATTCATGCCCGCATATCACCATACAGATGTTGGAGGAAGGATAGACCAGCTTCTGCCAGATCGCTTCTCCATAATTGGCAGGCGATATTTTGTAGCCTTCCTTGATATGGCGCTTGGCTTCCGGCGACATGTAGGAGTGTGTCAGCAGAATCACCTTATGATTTTTGTATTTCTCTTTACCGGCAACTTTAGCCGCCCATTCGATTGCCTCGTCACGCGGAGCAAATTCGAGCGAGATGACCAATAGTTTCCCCCAAGTATCTGTCTCAAACTCATAAGCCGCATTTTCAAGAGTCGGAATACCCTGATAGTTCAGGCCGGTCTCGACCAAAGATTTTTTCCAGCAACTGTTTCGTTCGGAAGGAAAATAATCGGGAAAGTGGCAGAGTCGGTTTTCTGCTTTCTCATATCCGTAATCATGATTTCCTGTACAAATGACATAAGATATCTTGTTGTCGAGCCGTTCGAAAGCCCTGGACGCAGCCTGCCATTGCTCTTCGCTTGTCTGATTCCCGTTTACACCGTCCGGAATCCGTATCTCATTCTGCTCAACCAAATCTCCGGTACATAAAACCCCTTTGACATTCAGCGATTCGATACTGTTGGCAACCCAAGCCGTCTGTAGCTCGAACAACGGCTGGTTAGCATCAAACTTGTTATAACTCTGCGGATCAGGCAACAAAATCAAAGAAAAAGAATTCTTGTCAGAAAGTTGAGGCCGGACAGGGTAGACTTGGGCTGTTATATTTATTATACTGGAGCATAGATTTACGACAAGTAAGAATAGTACTTTTTTCATGTATGATTATTTTAAAGTTTACCTTTGTACAATGATATACAAAGGTAAACATTTTATTGACATACTTAATCTTGAAGTATCCACATTATTTGGTTAAACTCATCATTCCCTTTATATTGCCGATCAATGGCTGCTTGAACATTTTCATTGTTGTAGTCCAATTCGCCTTGTGGATACATCCAACGTACCGGGAATTTGTTCGGATCTGTATTTAAGTTTGATTCCGGATTCAAGGGCAAGGCCGGATATCCGGTTCGACGGTTATCATAGAAACAATCGTTATCCGGATGTTGCAGATATGAACCTAAGTATTTTTGTAAAAGAACTATTTCCAGATCATGGTTGAAATTGCCATTCAATTGTATGCTTTCTTGAGTCAGATATTCTTCTATATAACCGGCCGTAATCGGATGGCCATGATGAAAATCTTCCTTGTCGGGGGTTGCATTGGCGATAAACTCCATACTGGCACGAATACCTCTTTTGTAATATTCGGATGCTTTTCCCGAATCAATCCAACCTCTTAGAGCCGCTTCTGCAAGAATGAAGTTTTGTTCCATATATCCGATACGGATTAACGGTTCGCCTTCCGGTTGCAGGTATCGTTCGTTGGGACCACAATCTTTGCCTTCTCCGTGGAGCACGTTATTGTCGCTTTGAAGAGCAGACGGATCGATTCCCCAGTATGCGTCCCATTCGGAAGCGGGAATATCATTGTTTGTGGCATAGTCGGCAGGTGCAGCATAGTAGAACAGGCGGTAATCGTTGAAATGTTTCAATGGGTCGATAATTGTAGACGAAATCATCAAATACTGCATGTGGTCATTTTGATACAGAGGGTAAAGCTGCCCGGATGTGTTGCTGTACACCAATTGCAGGTTATCACTGTTAGAATTCATCAGATTACTGCCATTAGCCAATTGCGCAAAGCGTTCCTTGACTCTCAAGTCTGTATCGTTTGTCTTTTTGGACAGGTTGATTAGGACTTTCATTTCAAAGGCAACGACTATTTTTAGCCATTTTTTCGGATCTCCGTTGAGAATAGGATCTCCCTCGAATTTGTTTCCGGCATTGAAGAGTGCTTGTGCTTCTTCCAGATCTTCCAGGATTTGTTTCATCACTTCTTTCTGCGTGTCGTAAACAGGTTTGATATTTCCTGCTTCTGCACCGTTTGAATCACTGTATGGAATATCACCTACGCGCATGCTCAGGTAGAACAACTGGTAAGCCTTGATGAATTTGGAAAGTCCTTTGTAGGAATTTTGTACTTCTTCCGAATCGGATTCGGCTTCGAGTAGCATCTTCTGGCAGTTCGTTAAATTGGTATATGCACCATATCCGGCACGCCCCAGTTTATTATATTGATCACTTTCCGAACCTCCTTCAGCCCACGCGATCTGTTTGTTCAACATATTGTCGTAGACGAAATTTTTGGCTCTTCCCAATTCCATGATGTTTAGAATGATCCGGGTTGCCAACATGGCCGGCGTCACTTTGGTCGTGGCATTTTGATTTGTATTATAATCATCGAACTTGGATGTACAGGAAAGTGCACCCATGCCGATAAAACCGATCGTTGCGGTTGCTAATATGATATGTTTTATTTTCATGATGATAATTTAATTAGAAGTCCAACTTAACATTAAATCCGAGAAAGCGTTGAGAAGGCGAACTCAAGTCGTCCTTATCCACATCAGGGTCGGCATATTTGAATTCTTTTGCCCATAACAACAAGTTTTGTCCGATGAATGATACAGAAGCGCCTTTCAGATTTACCTTGTTGCAGAGGTTCTTCGGGAAAGCATAGGTCAATGATAACTCACGGATCTTAAAGAACGTAGTAGACCGGTAATTCTGAGAAACCTGAGTTCCCGACCAAGGTTCGTAGGCCTGAATAAAACTTTGATAAGAAACAGGTACATCATTGGAGGCGAATACACGTGTATCGTTGACGATCTTTCCGTTCGTATCATATTCTACTGATCCCGATACAATCTTAACACCTTGTGCGATATAATTGATCTTACCGTTCACGACTTCTTCGTAGCGTTCAGGCGTGTCGCTTTTCGGGTGTGAACCACTGTTCCACATGGCCTGTTCTGTTTGGTTGAAAGCCGTACCTCCGATACGTCCGTCGAACGCCGTGTATAAGGTCCAGTTCTTGTAGCTCAATGTACTGTTGATACCCCAGATCCAATTCGGATATTCATAACCTGCGAATGATTGATATTCGCTTCGGCGTGGAAGTCCGTTATATAGAATTATATTTCCATCCGGATCACGTTCCCAATCCCTGACGGAGAGCCAGTCCCAACGAAGCCCATCTTGTACCCATTGGTTTTGGGTGGAATAAATCGGGTCTACTTTGTCGTAGAAGTAACGGTCTCTTGCCCAGTTCACGTTGACGTTCCATTTCCAATTGTTCGTTTGGATCAGGTCGGCTCCGATTGTCAGCTCGACACCGCGGCGCAATTGCTCTTCTTCATAGTTCAGCAGTGTACTGGAAAAGCCGGAGGCGGAACTGATGGTTGCATTACGTGTCAAGTTGTATTTCAACTTGTTGTAGTAAGCAACGTCGAATCTTAGTCGATTGTTCCAAACATTGATGGCTGTACCGATTTCATAAGAACGTGCTGTTACGGGTTTTAATGTCGCACTGCGTAAAGAAGTAGGATAGGTTGCGGTGTTCAGTTTGTCCCATACGTTGGTCGAGACGCTATAGGCTTGCTGCGTATCAAAGATGCTCAAGTCTGATTTGGTCACGGTCCATGAGCCTCTCAGTTTCCAAAAAGTGAAGGGTTCGGGCATGTCAATGAATTCGGACATGATCAAACTGGCAGATACTGACGGATAGAAATAGGAACGTGTTTCGGCTGGCAATGTGGAAGACCAGTCGTTACGTCCGGTCGCATCAACAAATAACAGATTGTTCCAAGCCATAGATAATTTGGCATATACGGAGTTTACACGTTTACTTTTGTATGAGCTGGATGATGAAGTCGGATCCTTGGATGCGTTCAACGAATAGTAGCCGGGTATGGACAAACCATTACTGGTGCTTGATGTCATGGAATCGTCGTAATAGTAATAGACGGTTCCTCCTAATATTCCATCAATGTTGAAATTACCGAATGTCTGGTTGGCGGCCAAAATGAAGTCGCTGTTTACACTGTAGCCTGTTCCTTTGGAAAGGGAGAACGAACCGTTTTTGTTCCCGGCATTGATTGTTCCGATCGGATTTTTTGTTTGTGTACGACTGGCGTAGAAATCGATACCTGTACGGGTAGAGAGGTTTAACCAGGGCAGGATGTCGTATTTGGCGAATGCGTATGTGTTTAGTTTGTCATAATCATTTTGCCGTGTACATTCATAAGCCAGGAAATAGGGATTATCATAATATCCGCTGTAGCGCCAGTTCTGTTTCTGGTGTTCTTTCCCCTGCACCCAGTAGTTTCGGTAGTCACGTACGTCGTAGTCGGTTCCTGTCCATACGATCAGGTTGTAAATGTAACCGCCACCTCCGTATCCGGATCCCCGGTCGTTAGAATAGAAACGTTTGTTCCAGATGGCTCCCCCTTCGATTGTCAAGTTTCCGTATTTGGCATTACCTGTGATTGAGTAGGTCAGTTTTTGTAACTTTTCGTTTGGATATTGTCCTTTGCTGTAGACATGGTTCAGTGACGTGCGGAAACCTCCGTTTTCGCCTTTCCAGGCAACGCTGATGTTGTTGTTTGTTGACAGTCCTTGTTCCAGGAAGTTACGAAAATTGTTTTTCCCTTTCGAAACGAGCGGCTGTTCTTCCCATTCGTAGGTGTTAGGATTGTATTGCACGGCTGTGTGACCGATGTCCAGTTTGTCTCCCCACACGTAATCGTATGAATCATATTTGCCTCCTGTTCCGGAACTGTAGCTGGATTGGGCATCTGGTATGGCCAGATAGCCGGCGTTGAACATTGTGCTGCTGTTGACGGAAATGTCCAAACCTTCTTCCATGCTGCCTTTTTTTGTCGTGATCATGATTACACCGGAACCGCCTCGTGCTCCGTAAAGGGCGGAAGCTGTCGCGCCTTTTAACACATCAATGGACTCGATATCATCGGAAACGATGTCACGTAATGAAATATTGCTATAAGGTACACCATCAACGACGATAAGTGGTTCTTCGCCACGTACAAGCACAGTCGGGGCTGTGTTGAACTCTGTGCTGTTTTTTACGTTCATGCCGGCAACCTTTCCTGTGAGTGAGGTCGCAATGTCAACTGTTTTGACAGTAGCCAGTTCTTCCCCTCTCACTTTTTGAACAGCATATCCCAGCGCTTTTTCATCCCGTTTGATACCGAAGGCCGTGACTATGACTTCTCCAAGTGTTTTGCTGTCTTCTACCAGAGTGATATTGAAGATAGAACGATTGCCAATCGTTATGTTTTGCGAGAGATAACCGATATATGAGATGATTAATGTCGCATTAGACGGAATGGAAAGTTCAAAGCGACCGTCTGTGTCGGTCACAGTTCCGTTGGTACTTCCTTTTTCAACGACATTGGCTCCGATGATCGTCATGCCGGTGGCATCTTTTACAATTCCTGAAATCTTTCGGATGTTTTGTTGCGCAGTTCCGGCTTTATGAAGTGTCTCCTTTTGAGAAAGGATGATACTTTTTTCCAGAACTTTGTAACTGATGTCTGTTTCAGAAAATAGTTGGTCTAAAATGTTGAACACAGTTTTCTTCGAACTTTTGACTGTCACGATACGGGACGTATTGACTTGTTTGTTGTTATAGAAAAAATGATATTCGGATTGTTTTTCGATTTCATCTAAAACATCCTGAACGGTTTTGTTTTTTGCATTTATGTCAAGGAAGGTGGATTGACTGTAGCTTTCGGTTGCCAATGTCAAGCCAGCAAAGACGAATAGCAAGATTGCTGATAGTTTCATGCAGCGTGGTGTTTTTTTAAGGAATGCAAGTGAAAAGAACTGCCTCCTAATGTGTTGGATGTTAAAATAATTTGTCATACATTTGTAATGTTTTGAAGTTAAAAAATAATGATTCCGGACTTGTTGCCAAACAAGATTCGGGAGAGTTTCATACGGGGAAATACGGCCAATATTTTCCCGTATGTTTTTTAAGGGGGGCTGTTTGTTTTGTTCATCTTGTTTTAATTTTGAGTATGAGGTTTAACAATCAATAAAGTTCTACGATTGATTTTTCATCGACTTTTTCACCGTTTCCCGTTTTGGGGGCGATGAAACGGTATTGAATGCCGGATGAAAGCCGGAAATGTTCGAGTATCAGTTGTAGGTGCTGCCCATCGAAAGGTCCGGTGAATGCGTTCTCGTAGAGTTTATCGTTTTTGATGATAAACTCTACGTTGAAGCGTTTGCTCAAAACCTTGAGTGCATCCTCGAACGGCGTGTTTCGGAAAATGACCAGGCCGTCTTTCCATGCCGTTAGGGTTGGGATATAAGGTTTCTGTACGGACAATTTTTTATTTTGGTAGTTGTAAATGAACTCTTCGTCCGGTTTCAGGATGTAAGATTTCTCATCTTCTTTGTCTGTCAGGAAAGTCAGTTTGACAGAACCCGATACTAATGTTGTTTTTACTTCTCGTTCTGCTTCATACGCCTCCATATTGAATTCTGTACCTAATACTTCTGCACGTATGTTGAACGGCGTATTGACAATGAAAGGTTTATCTCTATCCGGGTGTACAGAAAAATAAGCTTCTCCTTTTAGTTCGGTATTGCGTTTGGAGCCGGTGAAGCGTATTGGATGCCGAAGTGAAGAATTCGAATTGAGCCATACATTTGTTCCATCAGGTAGATTTATTAGGGCAACCATGCCAGGGTTAGTCCATACTTCTACATATTCGACTGGTTCTTCTTTTAATATAAGATAGAGAGTAGACATGAATAAGGGTATGGCAAGAATAGCCGCGATATGTTGCAAACGGATTAACCAAGAAATTTTATTTCGCTTGTTGATCTTTGTTTTTGTTTTTTTTAGAGCTGTTTGCGAGTCGATTTGCCGGATACAATCGAGCGTATCTGTGACAAAACAGATAAATTGCACGTCACGTGCGATCTTTCGGTTTTCTTCCGATTGCTTGAGCCAAGCCTCCACTTCCTTTTGTTCAGACAACAGGAGCCTACCGTTAAAATAGGTGGCAAGAGTGGATTCATTTATATGTTTTTGTTCATCCAATTTTTATCCTTTTAATAGATAAGACTGGTGAACGAACAAATCTCCTAAATGAAAAAGTAATTTTTTTTAAACAAAATGTTTTTTATTGTTCCTTTGACGTAGTTCATAGTAGACTATGATTGTTATTTTACAAAAGTACTTAAATTTTATCATAAACACACTATCATATCAATGCCACGATCAAATTTTGTACCATTTATGCTATATCCTGTTTGAAACACCCTCATTTTGTGCTTTATTCGTTAAAAATGTAGATATATAAAAATTGTGTAGTAGAGATAAGTTATAAAGATCAATCGTTTTTAGAGAAATTTTATCTTGTATTAGAATTTTAGCAGAAAGGAATATGATTTATGCGTAGTCTACTATGAACTACGTTATTTTGATATGGAGAGCAAGAATATAGACAAAGAAAAGGATGAAATTCTCTTCCGTGGGATTCAAAGTGGAGAAGAAAAGGCTTTTGACTGCTTGTTTCTTCGTTATTACCCATCCTTGTGTGCTTATGCCCGGCAGTTTGTCGAATATGATGATGGACAAGAGATTGTGCAGGATGTGATGGTTTGGTTGTGGGAGAATCGGGAGATGCATACGTTTGAGATTTCTCCAAAGAGCTATCTGTTCAAGGCTGTGAAGAACCGTTGCCTGACGTTGATCAGTCGGAATGAAATAAAGCAGAGGATTATCAGTACGCTGTACGACAATCGGCATTTGGAATATGAAGATCCCGACTTCTATGTCGTGGAAGAACTGAGCCGCAAAATAGAAGAGGCGTTGCAACGTCTTCCTGACAGTTACCGGGAAGCTTTCGAGTTGAATCGTTTCCAGCACATGACGTACAGCGAAATAGCAATACGTTTGGGTGTTTCATCCAAAACAGTCGATTATCGTATTCAGCAGGCGTTAAAGTTGCTTCGTGTGGAACTAAAGGATTATTTGCCGATATTACTTGCTTTTTTTTAATCAAAATCTTTGGAATAACCGAGGAAAGAGGTTGGAATGTCACTGAAATGGCTATCAATACTACGTGAACGGCAGCAAGGTGAAAAACGGTATTGTCCCCATTATGGGGCGAGTGACAATCAACGGGACTGTGGTGTAGTTCAGTTGCAAGCAGAGTGTCCCGAAAACGCTTTGGGACATCAAGGGCAACCGAGCCAAAGGCAAGAGCAAGGAGGCACGGGACATCAATCTGGCATTGGACAACATCAACGAGGATTTCCGCAGCCAGTTCAATTCCGACTGGGCAGGGAAGCTCCTTATCGTGGTGGATGAGGTGCTGCTCAACCGTAGGGAAGACAGCGAACGGTTGAAGAACCTCAGTACCACACTTTCCTACAAGGTGGAAGCAAAGGTAAAGACCGTGACGAAATCGGCAGAACCACCATGCAAGGCAGGTCGCTGAGAAAATCAAGGTCGAGCGCATACTTGCATTGCAGAATCAAATAAAAATATCATCTTTGCATTCGATATGACCTCCCACGCTTCCCGTAGAACAGCGCACCCGGGGAGGTCTTCGAGTTTTTATATAATAGTTTTGATAGGATTGGCTGATAAAACTGATTATATAAAGAGACCGTTGACCCTCGCCGAGCAAGTCGCACGGCTAAAACAACGGGGGCTTGTTTTCGATGATGAAAACGAGGCAATTGCTCAAATCCGACTGCCGTCTGCTTGACCTTAAAGATATGGGATTCCCCAAATACTGGCAATCGCTTTCTGTTTGGCGAGAAAAATAACAAACTCAGCGTTTCATAACGCTATAAAATAGTTTATCCGAGTGTCCTAGTAGCCCTTGATTCGTCAAATCAGATTTGTTGTTTTTATTTGTCTGAATGGTTATATATAGACATAATTGGCATTTTGAACAATAACCCCTGTTTTCTGCTTTTTCTCTTTCGATCAAAATATCAGAGCTTTTTAGTTTGATGTTTTGATGCTGTTTTTTCTGTTTGGCTGATAAACGGATATCTGAGACCGGCAGGAAATGAAAATATA
>UMLO01024091.1_pt1 | contig 23840 bp, 19 predicted proteins | sample 1966551 | NCBI WGS metagenome assembly UMLO01 (sample SAMEA4836201, study PRJEB28245) | human gut metagenome | biome: gut microbiome; material: fecal sample | place: Denmark | collected 2008
CTTACATCCAGATGAACTACCTCGACGCCATCCTCGTCCACGCCAACACCCGCCTCATGCAGATGACCGCCGGGCAGTACGAGCTGGAGCGGGTGGGTGCCGAGAACCAGCGCAGCCAGTCCGGCCTCGACCTCGGCGTCATCGACCACTACAACGGCACCCGCCGCAGCGTCAAGACCCTGTCCGGCGGCGAGAGCTTCAAGGCATCGCTGGCGCTGGCCCTGGGCCTTTCCGATGAAGTCCAGAGCACCGCAGGCGGCATCCGGCTGGACACCCTCTTCCTCGATGAGGGCTTCGGCTCGCTGGATGAGGAATCGCTGGAACAGGCCATCCGGGTGCTTTCCGGCCTGACCGAAGGCGACCGACTGGTGGGCATCATCTCCCATGTCGCCGCCCTGAAGGACCGCATCGACCGGCAGGTGGTCGTGCACAAGGAGCGGAGCGGGGGCAGCTGGGTGGAGATTGTGACGTAACCCCACCGACAAAGCCTATCGGCTTTGCCACCTCCCCTGGTAGGGGAGGCCTTGGCAGAGCGGTTCAGCCTGCGCACAAAGGGGAACTCACCAAACTCCATGCAACGCCAGAGGCCCCACTACTAGGGGGGCTGGCAATGCGAAGCATTGACTGAGGGGTTTCACCCCTTTCCCGCATAAACGACTACACCTCCGCACACATTAAGTGCGGAGGTGTTTCTTATGTCCCACAAGCAAAAGCATGTCGGCCCCACATCCAGCCGGGTGAGCCCGCCGCTGGGGGCACTGCCCAGCCAGCCGGACAGCCCGGAGGTGCAGCTGCCGCCGCCGGAACCGGATCTGCCGCCAATCCAGGCAATCCCTATGACAGACGGCACACCGGCAGCCTGTATGCAGAAAAACGCCAGGGAATTTCTGGCAGGAAATACACCCGGGGTAATGGCGCAGTATGCCCCCGGGCTGTTCAGCACTGAGCAGAAGCGAAACAGCCGCCAGCCCGCACCGGATGACCCGGAGGCGGTAAAAGAACTGGTTCGCCTGCGGGAAGAGGAGCCTTATGGTTGACCTCCTCCGTCACGCCCTGCGCGCCAGTTTCCCCGGCGGGGGAGCCCTTGACAGAACGTGCCGTTCTGTGAATATCGCTTGCGGCTCCTGCAAGTAAATTCAAAATTTTCAAATTATTTTTCAATTACCTGTTGAAATCTTCGCCGCGTTCTTATATTATGATAACAAACAAAGCAAAGGCAGGTAAGGAAACATGGCAGAAATCAAATACGAAGTGGTCCAGCGCATTGCAGTGCTGTCTCAGCGTCCCCGCGGCTGGGAGCGTCAGCTCAACCTCATCAGCTGGAACGACGGCGAACCCAAGTACGACATCCGTGATTGGTCCCCGGACGGCACCCGCATGGGCAAGGGCATTTCCCTGAGCGGCGAAGAGCTGGCCATCCTCAAGGGCATTCTGGAAGATCTGGAGCTGTAAGATGGACTACCGCGAGGAGTTTTTGCAGATCTGGCACCAGCATGTCTCCCGCCCGGGCAGCGAAAAGCTGCTGGACTGGCTGGACAACAAGACAGATTTCTTCTCGGCTCCGGCCTCCACCCGGTTCCATGGGGCCTGTGACGGCGGGCTGTGCATGCACAGCCTGAACGTCTACCATGCCCTCCACGACGGCTTTTTCACCGAGGGCGAGAGTGAGGAGAGTTATGCCATCTGTGCTCTGCTGCACGATCTGTGCAAGGCCAACTACTACAAAAAGGGCACCCGCAATGTAAAGAACGATGCCACCGGCCAGTGGGAAAAGGTGCCCAGCTACAGCGTGGAGGATCTGTTCCCCTATGGCCACGGTGAAAAGAGCGTGTTCCTGATCGAGCGGTTTATGAAGCTGAAGGTCGAGGAAGCGGTGGCCATCCGCTGGCACATGGGCGGCTTTGACGATGCGGCCAAAGGCGGCTGCTTCGCCATCTCGGAAGCTTACGACAAATACCCGCTTGCCGTCAAGCTCCACATTGCCGACCTGAAGGCCACCTACCTCATGGAACACCGCACCAGCGCCGTGCGGTAACATCCCCAAGATGCAAAAAAGACGATGCACAGCGTTTGTGCATCGTCTTTTTGTTATACAGTCATTAAGCTTTCCAGCTGATGTACCAGATCCACCGCCTGATGGTCGAGCGCCGTGGTGGGCTTCCAGTCCGGCTGCGCAAAGGGGCGGCATTCTTCCTCCGGTTCCGGCGGTGCGGCCTGCGGGGCAGGCTCCTGCTCCGGTACAGCATCCGGCTGGGGCTGCTCTGCCTTGGGGGCATCCGCCGCCGGGTGGAACACGATCACCGGCAGGCCGGGCTGTTCCAGCACCTTGGGCTGCGGGGGCACGGGCGGCAGCAGGCTGTTTGCCCGCGCCTGCTCACACAGAGCTTCCAGCTCGGCGTTCTCCTGCCGCAGTGCCACCATCTCCCGCTCACAGGCGTAAAGCCGGGTCTGGTAACGGCGGATCTCCGCATTGGCAGCGGCAAGACGGCGGTTCAACAGCTCCGCCTGAGCGGGCTGGCTCGGGAGCCGTCTCCCGGTTTCCGGTTCGACCTGCGCCATCTTTTCCTCCACTTCCTGCACCCTGCGCAGAGCGCGGCGGTATTCACGGGCAGCGGCGGCACAATAACGCTCCACACAGCGCAGCACACTAGTCCTGCGGCAGCTCAGCCATTCGGTGCGCAGCCAGATGTCGTTTGGTACCATCTCTGCTCCTCCCGCTCACGCGCGCAAGAGACCACGCCCCCTCCCGGGCGGTTCACACTGTAACTTACAAACTTACTTGCGCTTATTCAGGATCGCCAGCAGCTCATCGTAGTAACGGTTGTCGCTGCTCTCTTCCTCCACCGGCTTTGCAGCGCTGTTTGCGGCGGCAGCAGGCTGCTGCTTTGCGGCACCCGCGCCGGACACATCAGAGCTGAACACTGCGCTGGGGGTGGAAGCACCGGCACCGGCGGCGTTGTTCAGGCTGCTGCGCAGACCATCGGCGGCCTTGTTGTCAAAGCCGGTGGCCACAACGGTAACGCGCATCTCATCGGACAGGTTCTCATCGAACGCAGTACCCCAGATGATGTTTGCATCGGGGTGAGCGCTCTGGGTGATGAGGCCGGCAGCGGTCTCGACATCCTCCAGGCCGATATCGGGGCTGGAGGTGATGTTGATGATCACGCCGTGTGCACCGGCAATGCTGGTTTCCAGCAGCGGAGAGGAGATTGCAGCCTTGGCGGCGTTCTCTGCCTTACCTGCGCCCTTGGCGCTGCCCACGCCCATGTGGGCGTAACCGGCATCCTTCATAATGGAGCGCACGTCGGCGAAGTCCAGGTTGATGAAGGCGGGCACATTGATCAGAGCAGAGATGGATTCCACGCCCTGACGCAGCACATTATCGGCAGCCTGGAAGGCGTTCATCAGGGTGATCTTTTCCTGGCTGATCATCTTCAGGCGCTCGTTCGGGATAACGATCAGGCTGTCAACGTGCATGAGCAGGTTTGCAATGCCCTGCTCTGCCAGGCCCATCTTGCGCTTGCCCTCAAAGGAGAAGGGCTTGGTGACGATGCCCACGGTCAGAATGCCCAGATCATGTGCCACCTCAGCCACAACAGGAGCCGCACCCGTGCCGGTGCCGCCGCCCATACCGGCGGTGATAAAGACCATCTGGGAGCCCTTCAGGGCATTTGCGATCTCGTCCTTGCTTTCCTCGGCAGCACGCTGGCCGATCTCGGGATCAGCGCCCGCGCCGCGGCCCTTGGTGAGCTTGGAGCCCAGCTGCACCTTGGTGGCAGCATGGTTCTTGGCCAGCGCCTGCTGGTCGGTGTTCATTGCAATAAATTCTACGCCCTGCAGACCATCGCTGACCATGCGGTTGACTGCGTTGCCGCCGCCGCCGCCCACGCCAATGACCTTGATCGTTGTAACGTTTTCATCCATTTCTTCGTCGAGCATGAGTGCCATAACTTTTGTCCTCCATCGGATATGTTATCGTAAACCTGCGCTTTTCGCACAAGAAGAGTTCGATACTATACTTATATAACTGTATCGTATCATCTTTTTGCCCCGATTGCAAGACAAATTTGTTTTTTTGCAGAGGTTTTTTTCACCGTCCCGTTTCCCGTGGCCGATTCCCGCCGAATTTGCGCCCCCAAACCGGCCAAAATCTCTGTAAATCCGGCATAGCCCCGGTCGATATGCGCCGGGTGGGTGATGACCGTGGTTCCCCGGGCCGCAAGCCCCGCCAGCACCAGTGCCGCCCCGCCCCGCAGGTCGGGGGCCTCCACCACGGTGCCGTGCAAAAGGCCGCCCGGCGCAATGGTCAGCACCCTGCCCGCCGTTTCGGCCTGTGCGCCCAGGCGGCAAAAACCCTCGGCACAGCCGAACCGGCGCTCAAAGATCACGTCCTCGATGCTGCTATCGCTGTCGGCACAGAGCATTGCCGCCGCCAGCAGCGGGGCAGCATCGGTGGCAAGGGCCGGATAGGCTCCGGTGAACACCCGGCCTGCCCCGTGCAGCCGCCCAAAGCGGGAAATTCGCACCGTATCCCCTGCCGGTTCCACCCGGCACCCCATTTGTCCCAGAATTTCCAGCACCGGCGCATAGAGCGCAGGGGCGCAGCCGGTCAGTTCCACCCGGCCGCCCGCCGCCGCACAGCCGCAGGCCAGCGTGGAAGCAAAAATACGGTCGGGCAGGGGCGAAAAACAGCACCCGGAAAGGCCCCGCCGCCCTTCGATGCGGATAGTGGAGCTGCCTGCCCCCTCGATGCAGCCGCCGCACCGGTTCAGAAAAGCGGCAAGGTCGGCGATCTCCGGTTCCCGGGCCGCTCCCCGCAGGATGGTCCTGCCTCTGGCACAGGCAGCGGCCAGCAGAAGTGTCTCGGTGGCCCCTACGCTGGGGAAGCGCAGGGTGATCTCGGCCCCGTGCAGGCCGGAGGGAGCTGTCAGCACCAGCCGCCCTTCCCCCGCTTCCAGCTCCACCGCCCCCATTTTTGCCAGCCCCGCCAGATGCAGGTCGATGGGCCGGGCCCCGATGCGGCACCCGCCGGGCAGGCTGGTCTCGGCGCGGCCCAGCCTTGCCAGCAGGGGCGCGCAGAACAGAATGGAGGCCCGCATTTGTCCCGCTGTTTGCCCCGGCAAGGTGCTGTTGGCAGGCGGACCGGAGAGTACTGCATCACTGCCCTCCCACCGGGCGGAACAGCCCACGCCCCGCAAAAGCGCCATGCAGTGTTCCACATCCGCAAGGCGGGGCACAGCCTGGAGCCGCACCTCTCCCGTGCAGAGCAACGATGCCGCAAAAAGCGGCAGAACGCTGTTTTTCGCTGCCGGAATTTTTACGCTTCCGTTCAGCGGGCGGCCCCCTGTCACCACGATCCGTTCCTCCATGTCCGTGCCCCCATTCCGCAAAAGATACCCCACCGTATGCAAAACAGGGCCGGAGTGTGAGGCGGACAAGTTTGTTTTGTAATTTATAGCATCCTCGCCCTCTCAGGCGCTTCGCGCCAGCACCGGGTTGCGGCTCCCAGCATCCGCTTCGCGCAAACCCTTGCGCTTGCGTCCTGCTGGCCGCGGCCCCAACAACTCCTCCCTCATTCCGCCGCAGGCGGTGGTCGTCGTCGTTGCTCCCAAAGGGAGAGCCTTTGGCAATTCAACTTTATGTTTTCTATTCCGTCAGGTCTCACCTCTTGATACGGATAGGACAATACCCATCTCTCCCAACAACATCATCAAGCTCGTTCCTCCGGAGGAGAAAAAGGGCAGGCTGATGCCGGTGTTGGGGATGGTATTGGTGACCACGGCCACATTGAGGACAGCCTGCAGGGCCACCTGCACGGTAAAGCCCACCACCAGCAGTGCCCCAAAACGGTCGGGAGCATGGGCGGCAATGGTAATGCCCCGCCAGAGCAGCAGCACGAACAGCAGCACCACGGCGCAGGCCCCCACAAAGCCCAGTTCCTCGCAGACGATGGAGAAGATGAAGTCGTTCTGAGGTTCGGGCACAAACAGATGCTTCTGGCGGCTGTTCCCCAGCCCCAGCCCGGTGGCTCCGCCGGAACCGATGGCGTACAGGCTCTGGATGGTCTGGTGGCCGTCCCCCAGCGGGTCGGCAAAAGGGTCCTGCCAGGAGCGCAGGCGGTCGGCAGCGTAGGGCACAAGGTCCGGCATGACGACCACCGCCGCCCCGATGGCGGCCGCCCCGCCCAGGCCCGCCAGCACGAACCACCGCAGACCTGTGCCGCCCACGAACATCAGCACTGCCCCGATGCCCAGGATCAGCAAAGTGCCCGAAAGATGGGGTTCCAGCAGCATCAGCGCCGCCACCATCCCCAGCACCAGCACAAAGGGCAGCACCCCCACCGCAAAGCTGTGCATCCTGTCATGGTTCAGCGAGATGATGTGCGAAAACACCAGCACCACGGCAAATTTTGCGATCTCGCTTGGCTGCAGGGTACCCACCCCCGGCAGCACCAGCCACCGTTTGCAGCCGTTGTATTCCGGCATAAAAAGCACCACCGCAAGCAGCACCAGCGAGACCCCCAGCAGCGGCCAGGCCAATTTGTGGAAGATGTGATAGTCCACCCGGCTGGCCAGCCACAGCCCCGCAATGCCCATGGCAGCGTAGAGCAGCTGGGGGCGCAGGTAGGCAAAGGCATCGCCCCGCCGGTAAAGGGCTACCGCCCCCGACGCACTGCCCAGCATCACCAGCCCGAACCCCACCAGCGTGAGTACCAGCACCAGAAACGGCAGGTCCATGGCCGGCAGGGCCCGCAGCGGTGCCCTGTGCCGCCCACCCCGCGGCAGTGCCGCAGCTTCTTTCATCTCGTCACCCCCAGTTTTACTATTGTACGCCATGCTGCTGTTGGCTATACGGATATTATCGTGACGTTGTGCATATCTTGTACACTAGCTCACCCTCTCAGGCGCTTTGCGCCAGCTCCCCCAAAGGGGGAGCTTTTGACAAAATCATAAACTTTGTATCGAATGCCAAGGCCTCTCCCTTCGGGAGAGGTGGCATCGCGTCAGCGATGACGGAGAGGGTGAGCCCGTTAAAGGGGGTGACATCATGCCCAAAGTTCTCCGCACCCTGCCCGAGCGGGGATTCCGCCGCCGGGCACGGGCCGTGGCGGTGCTGTTCTGTGCTGTCTGCCTGGGGCTGGCCGTGCGGCTCTTTTTCCTGCAGGTGCGCACCGACGGTTTCTATGCCGACCGCGCACAGGGCCAGCAGCTGCGGGACACCGTGGTCCCCGCAGACCGGGGGCGCATTTACAGCACCGACGGCCTTTTGCTGGCCGCCAACAGCAGCTGCTGGACCCTGCGGGCCTCGCCCCGGGAGATGCCGGAAGAGAAAATCACCCTTGCCGCCCACGGCCTTGCGGAGATCTTAGCGCTGGACGAAGCGGCCCTGCTGGAAAAATTCAGCGACCGCCGCTCCAACGATTGTCTGCTCCGCTACCGGGTGGACCGTGCCGCAGCCGATGCTGTGCGGGACTTCTGCGAGGGAAACAGCATCACCGGCATCCGCATCAATCAGGACAGCAAGCGCTGGTATCCGCAGGGCGCATTTCTGGCTTCGGTGCTGGGGTTCACCAATGTGGATAACGCAGGGGTGGCCGGGCTGGAGCTGAAATATGACGATCTGCTCACCGGGGAAAACGGCGTGGTGCTCACGGCTGTCAACGCCTGGGGCTACACGCTGGAACAGAGCTACGAGACCGAGCGTTTTCCCACCGAGGGGGACGGCCTGCGGCTCACCATCGACAGCTGTATCCAGCACTACCTTGAAAATGCGCTGTCCTACGCTGTGCAGGAGCACCATGTGGCGGCGCGGGCTGTGGGGATCGTCATGGATGTGAACACTGGAGCCGTGCTGGCCATGTCCACCACGCCCTCCTATGACCCCAACGAGCCCCGCGTCATTGCCGACACCGCCGCCCGGAACACCGTGGAAGCCCTGACCGGCGATGCGCGCAAGGCCGCTTTACAGCTGGCCCAGCAGACCCAGTGGCGGAACAAGGCTGTCAGCGACCTGTACGAGCCGGGCAGCGTGTTCAAGCTCATCACCTGCGCGGCGGCGCTGGATGCCGGAGCCATCACAAAGCATTCCAGCTTTTACTGTGGGGAATCCATCTCAGTGGCAGGCACCCGCTTCCACTGTGCCAACCACAAGCGCCACGGAGCCCAGAGCGTAACCCAGGCGCTGGAAAATTCCTGCAACCAGAGCTTCATCCAGATCGGGGGCCGGCTGGGCAGGGAGGCCTTCTGCGATTATTTTGCCGCCTTCGGCCTGCGGGAGCCCACCGGCATCGACCTGCCTGCCGAGCCGAAACAGAGCCTGTACTATACCGCCGACCGGATGGGCCCGGTGGAGCTGGCCTCCTGTGCCTTTGGGCAGAGCAGCAAGATCTCCTATCTGGAAATGGCGGCGGCAGTCTGCGCCGTGGTCAACGGGGGAAAGCTGATGCAGCCCTACGTCGTCTCGGAGATCCTGGCCCCGGACGGCAGTACCATTGAGCAGTTCTCCCCTGTCTGCAAACGGCAAGTGCTCAAGGCAGAGACCAGCCAGACCATGCGGGAGATGATGGAGGCCGTGGTGCTCCACGGCGGCGGGCGGAACGCCCAGATCCCGGGCTACCGGGTGGGCGGAAAAAGCGGCACCAGCCAGAAGCTGGACAGCGCCGACGAAAAAGCCCGCATTGCCAGCTTTGTGGCGGTGGCTCCCATCGACGACCCGCAGTTTCTCTGCCTGGTCTGCCTGGACGAACCCCACAGCTGGACGACCGCAGGCGGCAGCCTGTCGGCCCCCGTCTGTGCCGAAGTGCTGGAGCAGACGCTGGTGTACAAGGGCGTGCCCCGCACCACGGAAGCCCCGGCTGCCTCCACAGCAGAGACCGCCGCCGACCTCCCCGCTGACGGCGACAGTTTTGACGGGGCCTGAAAATGGGCAGCAAAAAAGACCGCCGAAGCGGTCTTGAATTGCTTGTTTTCAGTTCTGGTGCGGCTGCTCGCGGAACTTGATCTCGCCGGTCTCGCTGTTCATGGATTCCACAATGGCAAGGCTCTCCAGCTGGATGCCCTTGCTGCGGATGAGCTCGCCGCCCTGCTGGAAGCCCTTTTCCACGGCAATGCCAATGCCCTCGACCGTGGCTCCGGCCTCCTTGGCCAGATCCAGCAGGCCCATCAGGGCACAGCCGTTTGCCAGGAAGTCATCGATGATCAGGACATGGTCCTCTGCGGTGAGGAACTTTTTGGAGACAATGACGTTGTAGATCTTCTTGTGGGTGAAGGACTGGATCTTGGTCTCATAGTTGTCGTAATCCAGGTTGATGCTCATGGACTTTTTAGCAAACACCACAGGAACATTGAACTCGCTGGCAACCACAGCGGCAATGCCGATGCCGCTGGCCTCAATGGTCAGCACCTTGTTGACGGGCTTACCTGCAAACAGGCGCTTCCACTCCTTTGCCATCTCGCGGAACAGGGGGATGTCCATCTGGTGGTTGATGAAGCTATCCACCTTCAGCACATTGCCCTCGCGCACGATCCCGTCTCTCTGAATGCGTTCTTCCAGCAGTTTCATATCCGTCTCTTCCTCCAAGCTTTGGTACTGCATTTTGATTTTACCTAGTATACCGGATTTGCCCCCCTGTTTTCAAGGTCTTTTGGCATTTTCTCTCTTGTTTTTCAGCAAAATTTGAGTATACTGGAAGCAACGGCTCCGGGTGGATTTCCGGGGCGCTCCGGGCACAGGGAGAGGTGCCCGTTTTCTGCATCCTGCCGCCTGTTCGGGCGGGATGCATTGTGAGGAGAAGGAGTATCACGCGTATGAAGACCGGATTGATCCTGGAAGGCGGTGCCATGCGGGGCATGTTCACTGCCGGTGTTCTGGATGTTCTGATGGAGCAGGGCATCACGGTAGACGGCATGGTAGGTGTTTCGGCGGGAGCAGTGTTCGGCTGCAACTACAAATCCCACCAGATCGGGCGGACCATCCGCTACAACACCACCTATTGCAACGACAAACGCTATGCCAGCTTCCGCAACCTGCTGCGCACCGGCAACCTGTACAGCGAGGATTTCTGCTACCACGAGGTGCCCGAAAAGCTCGACCCGTTCGATGACAAGGCTTTCCGGGAATCCCCCATGGATTACTTTGTAGTCTGCACCGATGTCCGCACCGGCGACCCTATCTATCATAAGTGCCGCACCGGTGATGCGGAGGATGTGCGCTGGATGGAAGCCTCGGCTTCCATGCCACTGGCCGCAAAGATCGTCAAGATCGGCCATTACGGCCTGCTGGACGGCGGCGTTGCCGATTCCATCCCCATCCGCTTCTTTGAGTCCATCGGCTACAAGCGGAACCTCATCATCCTGACCCAGCCCAAGGGGTTTGTGAAAAAGAAGAATCCCATGCTGCCCGCCATCCGGGCACGGTATCTGCGCTATCCTGCCTTTGTGGAGGCTGTGGCCGACCGCCACGAGCGCTACAACGAAACCCTGAGCTACATCTCCATGCTGGAGCAGTCCGGCAAGGATTACGTTATCCGCCCGCCCATCCCGCTGGAGATCGGTGCCATGGAGCGTGACCCCGACCAGCTGCGCCGCGTCTACGAGACCGGCCGGGCCGTGGCACAGATCCAGGTGGATAAGATCCGGGCCTTCCTTGAAACTGCAAAGGCCGAAGCCGAGGAATGATCACTGTGCTATACTGGGGCAAATCAAAACAGGAGGCACTGATTTATGAACACTCTGGATGCCATTCTCACCCGACGCAGCTGCCGGGAATTCACCGACAAGCCCATCAAAAGTGAAACACTGCACCAGCTGCTGGAAGCGGCCATGAGCGGACCCAGCTGCGTCAATGCACAGGATTGGTCCTTCGTGGTGGTGACCGACCCGGAAAAGCTGGCACAGATGGCCGATGCCAACGGCCGCCCTGCCGAGCCGCTGCGGAAAGCTGCCGCCGGTATCCTCGTTTGCGGCGACCTTGACCGTGCGTTCCGCTTTGCAAAGGACTACTGGGTCATTGACGGAGCCATTGCCGCCCAGAACATCTGCCTGGCTGCACAGGAGCTGGGGCTTGGCGCAGTCTGGCTGGGCACCTGGCCCCAGATGGACCGGGTAGAGGCTCAGCAAAAGCTGTTCGCTCTGCCGGAGACCATTGTGCCCCACTCCATCATCGCCCTTGGCTACCCGGAAGCAGACCTTACTGCCCCGCGTAAGAGCCGCTATGAGGATGACCGGGTACATTTTAACCAGTGGTAAATCTCCCAGACGAAACCACGAGCATTCCTGCTTGATACTTTACCATATTGCTCCTCTTTCATCCAAGTGGAACAGACTGTGCAAAACAGACTTTCCAGCGCGTTTTCGTTCTTTTCTATTATAACACAAACCACTTCATGGCTTCAAAGGTGATTTTCCACAAAGTTTGCATCGTGCAATATGCGCAGAATGACCCGCAGATTTCTTGTGCAAAAGTATAATGATTCCGTACAACGAGTGGCACTCATGCGTAAGACCGGTTGCATGAGTGCCACTCGTTTTTTGTTTGTCCTAAAATGGAAAGGTAAGGTGAGTCCCATGGAAAGTACCAATGAATTTCTCGGCACGGAACGCATCGGCAAGCTGATGCAGAAGTATGCGATCCCGTGCATTATTTCTCTGCTGGTGGGTGCGCTGTACAACATCGTGGACCAGATCTTTATTGCAAACGCCAGCTATCTGGGCTCCTACGGAAACGCGGCCAACACCGTTGTGTTCCCGCTTACGGTGGTGGCGCTGGCCATTGCCGCCCAGAACATCTGCCTTGCTGCACAGGAGCTGGGGCTTGGCGCAGTCTGGCTGGGCTTGTTTTGCTGTTCTCTCCGTCGTCCTCGCTGCTCTAATTTCAGCATTTGAATGCTGTTTGTCAGGGGCAGCGGTCGGCAGACGTATTTTTTCATTTTGGGTCTTGACTTTTAATAGTTAGTCTTTCACGCAGTTTTACTTGCACCCCCCCCCCGAAAGTGGTATAATTTCCTTACAAGCCCATGTTTTACCGGATTTGAAACTTTGTAAGGAGGTACCACTTATGATCTCTTATCGTAAACTCGCCATGCGTGTTCTGGGGCACAGCCCGGTTTCTGCGGCCAGAACAGCCCGCCGCTCCACCGCAAAGCGCGCCGCCGCCCTCGCCCTCACCGCCGCCCTTGTGGTCGGGATGACGCTCCCCGCCTTTGCGGATACATGGTACATTGACGATGGTGACATCTCGATTTCGGCTGGTGAAAACGGCAACAAGGTCACACAGGGAAGTACGACAAAAGAGAATGATACGGACACGGTTATTACAAACCGCGAACCTTCTACCGCGTCTTCGAATACAGTAACGATCAATGCAGATGAAGGCAAGACGGTGAATGTCACGCTGGATAACGTAACGATCAATGTAGACGAAGGGTACAAGTATGGTTATGAACCGAACGCCTATAAGACCGCTGTAAGCGTTACCGGCAGCGGCAATACGAACATCGAGCTGAACGGCAACAACACGCTGACAAGCGGATATGGCCACGCCGGTCTGGAGCATAACAAGACCGATGGCAGCGGCACGCTGACGATTCAGGACGAAAAGAATGATGATGGCTCCGCAAAGGGAAGTGCGTCCGATACTACTGGCAGTTTGACTGCCACGGGTGGTTACCACAGTGCTGGCATCGGCGGCAGTGACAAACAAGACGGCCAAGTGACCATTACGGGCGGTGAGATCACTGCCACGGGTGGTAATGGGGCTGCCGGTATTGGCGGCGGTGCCGGTGACAAGTACGCCGCCGTCGGCGGTGACGGCGATGTGACAATTTCCGGCGGTACGATCACCGCTACGGGCGGCAGTCTGGGTGCCGGTATTGGCGGCGGTGCCTACGGCAATGGTACTGTCACAGTTACCGACGGCGATATCACCGCAAAGGCTACGGGCAATTATGGTGCCGGTATTGGTGGCGGTTTTGGCGCGATACCGAAGGACACTCTTATTGGAGGAAATGGCACTGTCACCATCAGCGGCGGCACCATCACCGAAGCCTCTGGTGGCTATATGGCTGCTGGCATCGGCAGCGGCTATCAGGGTCTGGGTACAGTGACCATTGAAGGTGATGCCGTCATCAAAAACGCACAGGGCGGTGAAGCTGGAGCCGGCATCGGCAGTGGCACCTATGGTGACAGCGAGATCATTATCAGAGGTGATGCAGTCATTGAAAATGCGGAAAGCAGCGCAAACGGCGCTGGCATCGGCAGCGGCCAAGGCGATTTGTATCCCGATGGCGATGGCATGGTAATCGATCTAACTGTAGGCAACGTGACCATTGAAGGCAACGCCAAAATCGAAAATGCAAAAAGTGGTTCTGGTGGTTCCGGCATTGGTGGCGGCGCTGTTGGCATCGGCAATGTAATCATTAGAGGCAACGCTCAAATCGGAAACGCCACCGGCGGCGATGAAGGTGCCGGTATTGGCGGCGGTGTTCTTGGCACTGGTGACGTGACCATCGAGGGCAATGTCACCATCGAAAATGCACAGGGCGGCGCTGGTGCTGCCGGTATCGGTGGCGGCGCAGAAACACAACCCGACACCGAGGATACCAGAAACAAAGTTTCCATCAAGAGCACCGAAGCTGGTTCTCCCAACATTACTGCTAAAGGCGGCGGCGTTCTGAATGGCGGCGGCGTTCTGGATGAAAATGCTCCCCTTGCCGGTGCTGCGGCCATCGGCAGCGGCAGCGTTGCTGACGGCGCTACTGAGGTAAAGTCTGATATTACCATTGAAGGCAAGGTGACGATCGACGCCACTGGCGGCGGCGATGTGGCCATTGGCGATTCGACCAACGGCGAAACGCAGTTCTCCGGTTTGCAGGTGGGCACGACCATCACCCGCCGCAATGCGAAGGGCGACGACGTTTCCCAGCCCGGCGATGTTGTACGCGAACCCGAAAAGCCCGCCCAGCCGACCGTGACGCCCACCGAAGGGGCAGAAGCACCTTCCAACGGCTCGGTGGAAGTGGAGCGCCCGGTCACGGTGGAGGGGCTGTATGTCACCAACGTTCTGGGCAAGCAGATCACTCACACCTGCACCCAGAACGGCACGACCCTGACCATCCGCGCCAACGGCATCGTGGCCTCGGCCCACCTGACGCTGGGCATGGTCCGCACCCTGAAGGCTCAGGGCGTGAAGACCCTTGTGTTCACCACCCTGCTCTCCCGCTCCACCACGGTCTCGGTGGATGCCCTGCTGGCGGCTGAACCCGACGCCCCCGATGAAATGGCCGTCGTCTGGACCCACACCGGCCCCCGCGCGGCATTGACCATTGGCGGCGCAGACCACAGCGACCTGCTCAAGTAACCGAACGGAGCACACAACTTATAAAAACGCAGCCGGGAGGCTTCCGCTTTTGGAACGCCTCCCGGCTGTTTCGTTATGCCGTTTTGGTTTTAAGGTAGTACCCGATGCCGATGGCAGTGGTTGGCATCGTGATGAAGTTCTTCCAGATCGTCATCTCCATCGTGGTGGGCATGACAGCAGAATCCACCGCCCTTTCCATGGTGCGTGAGGTGGTGTTTGGTGTGGGCTTTGCCCTGCTGCTGCCCCGGTTTTTCGGGCTGGACGGTGTGCTGTACTCCATGCCGCTGTCGGATATCCTGACCTTCCTGATCGCCGGCTATCTGATTTACAAGACCTACCATGAACTCAACTATCATATCGCGCTGGACAGCGGTGATCGGCATTGAAAAGTGTGCGGAGATCATCGAAAGCCTGGTTTGAATGAATCGGAGTCTGCTGCCATCCGGCTGTCACTGATCCAGAAAAAGCACCCCATGTCCAGACTGTTGTGTGAACGGCCCGGACATGGGGTTTTATGGTTTTAATGCAGTTACGCCCAATTCTTCCGCCCGTAACGGGTGGTCAGCTGGCAGATCTCCTTTTGGAGCTTCTTGGTCAGCTGGGGCTTTTTCAGCCGCCAGCGCCAGTTCTGGCCCACGGTGGAAGGCTGATTGATGCGGGCGGAGTTATCCCCAGCCCCAGCCAGTCCTGCATGGGAATGATGCAGGTCGCCGCTGCGCTGCGCAGGATCAGTGCGATCATGCTTTTATAGAGCTGCTCCTCCGGGGTGGCGTAGTCGAACAGATAATCCCGCACCATGGCGCGCTCCGCACCGGTGATGGTCTGGTACCAGGATACCAGCGTTTCGTTGTCGTGGGTACCGGTATAGGCTACGCTGTTCACCGGATAGTTGTGGGGCAGGTAGTCGCTGGCGCTGCCGGTATCCCGGGAGTCAAAGGCAAATTCCAGCACTTTCATGCCAGGGAAACCGCTGTCCCGCACCAGCTGACGCACGGTGTCGCTCATGTAGCCAAGATCCTCCGCAATGATCTCCCGTTTGCCCAGTGCCTGCTCCACAGCACGAAACAGCTCGATGCCGGGGCCTTTTTCCCAGTGGCCCGGTGCGGCAGTCTCGCTGCCGTAGGGGATGGAGAAATACTCATCGAAGCCGCGGAAGTGATCGATGCGCACCACATCGTAAAGCTCGAAGCAGTACCACAGGCGGGTGATCCACCACTGATAGCCGGTTGCGCGGTGGGCTTCCCAGCGGTAGAGCGGATTGCCCCAGAGCTGGCCGGTGGGCGAAAAGCCATCCGGGGGAACGCCAGCCACCGCCGTGGGAATATTGTCCTTGTCCAGTTGGAACAGACCCGGGTTTGCCCATGCGTCCGCCGAATCCAGCGCCACATAGATGGGGATATCGCCGATGATCCGGATGCCCTTGCTGTTGGCGTAGGCCTTCAGCCTGCGCCACTGCTGGTCGAACTTGAACTGGAGATATTTGTGGTACTCCACCTCAAAATACAGCTCCCGGCGGTAATAGTCCATCGCGGGCTGCCAGCGCAGACGGATATCCTCGGCCCACTCGATCCACGGCTTGCCCTCAAAGCGGCCCTTCACCGCCATGAACAGAGCAAAATCGTCCAGCCACCACTTGTTTTTCTCGCAGAAGGCTGTAAACGCTTCGTTGTGGCCGATGTCGCTGCGGGAGTAGGCCAGCCGCAGCAGGCGGCCCCGCTCGGCATACAGGCGGCTGTAGTCGATATCATCTGCCTTGCGGCCAAAGTTTGCCTTTTTGCACTCGGCGGCGGTCAGCACCCCTTCCTCCACCAGTGCGTCCAGGCTGATGAAATACGGATTACCCGCAAAGGCAGAAAAGCTCTGATAGGGGCTGTCGCCGTAGCTTGTCACACCCAGCGGAAGGATCTGCCAGTAAGTCTGCCCGGCTTCCTTGAGCCAGTCCACAAAGTCGTATGCTTCCTGCGAAAAGCAGCCGATGCCGTAAGGGGACGGCAGACTGCTGACGGGCAGCAAAATACCTGCACTTCTCTGCATCTTCATTTCCCTCTTCCTTTATAACTCGATCAGAACACCCGCGTGGTCGGATACCTGCGGCTCCCGCAAGCCGTCGAACACCACCCGGGTGCTTTTTACAGCGATCGCCTGGGAGCACCAGATCTGGTCAATGCGCTTTTTTGCCGCCGCATCCGGGGCATCCCGCCAGCCATCAATGGCCTGCATGACGGTGTAGCCCTCGTCCCGCTGCTGTGCCAGACGGTAGGTGTCCTGCCAGCCGCTGCGGAGCACAAGGTCGTAGCCCTCGCCCCGCACGTCGGCCTCGCTGTTGAAGTCTCCCAGCAGAAAGGCGGTCTTTTTTGCGCCTGCCGCCCGGGACAGCGTTTCCCACTGGGCGGCAAAAGGTTCCACTTCGTCCTTCCACCAGCCCAGATGCACTGTGTAATACCAGACATCTCCTGCGCAGATGCCCAGGGTGCGGCGGGTCTTCCAGCAGCTGTAATCATCGGACTTGCTCAGCAGCAGGTTTTCAGCGGCGGTGATGGGTGCACGGCTGAACACTGCCGCGCCCTCATCGTACCTGTCGTAGCCGATCTTTGCCGGAAGCCAGCTCCAATGGTACTGCACGCCCTGCTTTTCCAGCATCCGGGCCACGGCTGCGGCGTGGTTGTCCGCTTTCAGCAGCACTGTATTGCCGGAGCAGGGATAATACCTTGCCGGAATCTCTCCCAGCAGCGGAGCGGCGGCGGTCTGGTTCACCTCCTGCAGGGCGAACACCTCCGGCTGCTCCCTGGCGATAAAGTCTACAAAGATCTTCCGTTTTGCCTCATAGTCCGGCTCGATGAGGCTGTGGGTATTCAAAGTCAGCAGTTTCATAGTTTTTTACAGAATATCATTGATGTCAGATTTCAGAACGTCTGCCTTGGGGCCGTACACAGCCTGAATGCCGTCGCCCTTCACCAGCAGGCTCAGAGCACCCTCGGCCTTCCATGCGGCAAGGTCGGCCACCTTGGCAGGGTCCTTCACGGTAACACGCAGACGGGTCATGCAGGCATCCACCAGCACAATGTTCTCCCGGCCGCCCAGCAGGGCGATGATGCGCTCGGCCTGGCCGTTATCGGACTTTTTATCTGCCTTCTTCTCGGCCTTGGTATCGGCTGCAGCATCGTCCGCGTTGTCATCGGTGTAGTTGCCCAGACGGCCCGGCGTTGCCAGCTTGAGCTTGCCGATCATGAAATAGGCCACGAAATAGCCGATGACAAAGAACGCCACCACGCAGAGCACAAAGTTGATGATGTCGCCGCCCAGACCGGCCTGCAGGGACATGGGGATACGGGTGATGAATTCCAGATTGCCGAAAGAGTGCAGGCGCAGATGGATGATGCCTGCCATGGCAAAGGCACAGCCCTGCAGCAGTGCGTACACGATGTACAGCGGCATGGCGCAGAACATGAACATGAATTCCAGCGGCTCAGTCACACCGGTCAGGAACACAGCCAGCGCGGTGGAGATGAACATAGACTTATACTTTGCGCGCTTGTCGGCATCCACACGGCGGAACATGGCCAGCGCAATGCCCAGCAGCAGACCGGTTGCACCGATCATCTGGCCCACCTTGAAGCGGGCGGGGGTAACGGTGGTCAGCAGGTTGTTGTAAGCGGCCATGTCGCCGGCTTTCTTGAAGTTGATGAGGTCGTTGGCCCATGCCAGCCACAGCGGGTCCTGGCCAAACACCTGACTGCCCGCATTGACACCGGTGGCAATGGTGTAGGTGCCGCCGAAGGAAGTGTAGTTCATGGGGATGGTCAGCATGTGGTGCAGGCCGAAGGGCAGCAGCAGACGCTCCAGCGTGCCATAGATGAACGGAGCCAGAACGGGAGAAGTCTCGGAAGAGTTTGCGATCCAGATGCCGAAGTTGTTGATGCCGGTCTGGACCACAGGCCAGAACAGTGCCAGCACCATGGAAATGACCACAGAATAGGCAATGACCACCATAGGCACAAAGCGCTTGCCGTTGAAGAAGGCCAGTGCATCCGGCAGCTTGCGGAAGTTATAGTATTTATTGTAAGCCACGCCGCCCACAAAACCGGCAATAATGCCCACGAACACGCCCATGTTCAGGGCCGGGGCACCCAGCACAGAGGTGAAGTAGCCGTTGACGGCGATCTCCCGCCCGAACAGGGTGTGGGTCACGGCGTTGGGGTCTTCCAGCATGGCGCTGGTGACACCGAAGATGTTGCCGGTGATGACATTGATGAGGGCAAATGCCAGCACAGCCGCAAAAGCACCGCCGGCACGCTCCTTTGCCCAGCTGCCGCCGATGGCCACGGCAAACAGGATGTGCAGATTGTTGATGACCGCCCAGCCAATGTTTTCCATGGTGGTGCCAATGGTCATAACTGCCGCAATGTCACCGCCGCCCATCTGCACCAGCTTGCCCAGACTGATCATCAGGCCGGCAGCAGGCATGACGGCGATGACGGTCATCAGCACCTTGCCCAGCTTCTGTAAGAAGTCAAAGTTGATAAGCCCCTTTTTCCCCGGAGCTGCTTGTGTTGTTGCCATAATGTTCCTCCTTGTTTCCTTTTGCGCCATTTTACGCAATCGTTGCGCTTCAGTTGCGTAACTTTACGCAACAAGAATAATCCAACTCTGCAATTTTTACAAGAGTTTTCTAGGTCAAAAATATATTTTCTTCTTTTTGCACAACAGCCCGCAAGTTTCTTTGTTGAAAACATCGAAAGTGCGCAAAGGGCGCAGTTGCATACTCTGCGCAAACTCGTGCGCAAATCATTGACATTGCGTGCAAACCGCTTTACAATAGACCTATTACATCAGGGAGGAACAGACTATGGCAGTTACCATCAAGGATGTGGCAGCAGCGGCGGGGGTTTCGCCTTCCACGGTGTCCCGCACCTGCAAGGACAGCCCTTCCATCAGCCGGGAAACCAAGGAGCGGGTGCGCCGCATTATGGCACAGCTGGGCTATGAGCCGAACTTTGAGGCCGAACCGGTGGAGGCCTTTTCCAAGACCATCGGCATCATTCTGCCCTCCTCCCAGAGGGATGTCTACGAGAACGCCTTCCATCTGGAGATCATCCGCGGCATCGGGCAGTTCTGCAACCAGCGGAGGTATGTGAACACCGTCATCACCGGGCAGGACGATGCAGAGGTTCTGGATGCCATCCAGAGCATGGTGGCCAACGCGCAGGCAGATGGCTTTATCCTGCTCTATTCCAAAAAGGACTGCCCGGTGGCAGCCTACCTGCGCAGCGAAGGGCTGCTCCATGTCATTGTGGGCAAGGCGGCGCAGTCTGCAAATCAGACCATCTATATCGACAACGACAACGCCCTTGCCGGTGAGGAAGCCACCGATTACCTCTATGAAATGGGCCACCGCCGCATTGCCTATTTTGGTGTCAGCAACGCCATGCTGTTTTCGGCAGAGCGCAGGCGCGGCTACCAGATGTCCCTGCTCAAGCACGGCATCACCCCCCGGGAGGAGGACTGTGTGGAGGTCAATACCCTGAACGATGCTTACGAGGAGCCACTGAAGTCTCTTCTCACCGCACCGGACCATCCCACAGCCATGCTGGTCAGCGATGACATTCTGGCCGTGGTGCTGGAACAGTTCTGCGGCAAACTGGGGCTGCGCGTCCCGAAGGACCTTTCCATCGTTTCCTTCAACAATTCCCTGTTCTCCCGCATCACCAGCCCCCAGCTGACCACCGTGGATGTGAACCCCTATCAGCTGGGCATGGAGGCCGCCAGCCAGACCATCAACCACATCGAGAACCCGAATCTGCTGGCAACAAAGATCCTTGTGCCGCACAAGCTCATCCCCCGGGAGAGCTGCTGCCCACCGGAAGTCTGATCAAAACAATGAGGCCGTTCCCTCTCTTTCTCAGAGAAGCGGAACGGCCTCATTTTGCTTATTTTTTCCGGTACTCCCGCGGGGTCATGCCAAAATGTGCCTTGAATGCCCGGTTAAAATAAGAGAGGTTTTCAAACCCGCACCGGGAAGCGATCGTCAGCACCGTCTCGTCCGTAGCGTGCAGCGCTTCGGCGGCGGCATTCAGCCGGTATTCGTTCAGAAAGGCAACAAAGCTCTGCCCGGTCATCTGCCGGAACCAGCGCATGAAGTGGCTGGAACTGAAGGAACAGACCCCGGCGGCATCGGCGACCCGAAGCCCTTCGGCATAATGGGCAGAGATCCATTGCAGAACGGCTTTCAGCCGCTGGGTATCGGCAGTTTCCACGGGGAGCTGCTGTTTTCCCTGCGCAATGAGCAGGGAGAGGAAGCGCAGCAGTGCTCCTTTGACCAGCAGCTCATAGCCGGGAAGCTTGGCGCGGTTGGCTTCCTCCACCTCCCGCAGGCAGGCGGCGGCCTGGAGATAACACAGGTCGTTGGGTGTCAGCCGCACAGGCAGCAGCAGCCGTCCGCTTTGCAGCGGAAGCAGGTATTTTTCGGCGCAAAGGTCCTCCGCACCGCCCAGAAGCTCCAGCTCAAAGATGATATTCTCATATTCCATCCGCCGCCCCTCTGCCTGCCGCAGGGCGTGGAGGGTGCCGGGCGTAAAAATAAAGATATCCCCCTGGTAGGCCGGGCAGGACACCGCACCCACCTGCACCAGCCCCGCGCCCCGCTTGACAAAGACCAGCTCCATGCTCTCCTGCCAGTGGAGTGCCACCTGCGGAAAATCTCCCGGAATGGTGCAGGGATACAGATTGAAGGGGAACCGCACGGCACCGTGCTGCTTGGTTTCCTGCAATGATGCCTGATTTTGCATCTTCTCACCTCCAGATGATAGGATTGTACCACAATTTGCACTTTTAAGGCAAGATTTCGATTGTTTTATCTGGTATATCTTGCATTATAGATGTCAAACCTGTTTTCCGTAGCAAAGGAGGAGCCATTATGAGCTTTACCGAAACATTACAGAGCCTCACCGGAAAGCTGCTGGCGGACTGCACCGATCAGGAGCTGTATCTGGCACTGCTGGAGCTGGTGCGGCAGAAGAGTGCCGACCGCGTGCAGCCCGTCACCGGACGGAAGCTATACTATATCAGCGCCGAATTTCTCATTGGCAAGCTGCTGTCCAATAACCTCATCAATCTGGGACTGTACGAAGAAGCCCGGGATGCACTGGCCGCTGCCGGAAAGCGTCTTTCGGACATTGAGGAGGTGGAGCCGGAGCCCTCTCTGGGCAACGGTGGTCTGGGCCGTCTGGCAGCCTGCTTCCTGGATTCGCTGGCAACGCTGAACCTGCCCGGCGACGGCGTGGGCCTGCGGTATCACTTTGGCCTGTTCCACCAGTCCTTTGAGGATGGTGTGCAGAACGAAAAGCCCGACCCCTGGCTCACCGCCCACAGCTGGGCTGAAAAGACCGATGTGACCTACCCGGTGGAGCTGGCGGGCAAGGAATACACCGCCCGGCTGTACAAGCTGGCTGTCACCGGTTACGAGGGCCGCACCAACACCCTGAATCTGTTCGATCTGGATACCATCGACGAGAGCATCGTCCATGACGGCATTACCTTTGACAAGACCGCCATCGACAAGAACCTGACCCTGTTCCTCTACCCGGACGACTCCGATGAGGCAGGCCGCCGTCTGCGGGTGTATCAGCAGTACCTCATGGTTTCTGCCGGTGCCCAGCTCATTCTGGCAGAGTGCGCCGCCCGGGGCTGCAATTACCACGATCTGGCCGACTACGCCGCCATCCAGATCAACGACACTCACCCCAGCATGGTCATCCCGGAGCTGATCCGGCTGCTGGGGCAGCGGGGCATTGAGTTTGAGGAAGCTGTGGAGATCGTTACCAAGACCTGCGCCTACACCAACCACACCATTCTGGCCGAGGCACTGGAAAAGTGGCCCCGCGCCTATCTGGATGCAGTGGTGCCCCAGCTGATGCCCATCATTGAAAAGCTGGACGCACTGGCCCGCACCCGCACCGAGGACGAGAGCCTTGCCATCATCGACAAGGACGACCGGCTGCACATGGCCCACATGGACATCCACTTCACCCATTCCACCAACGGCGTGGCAGCGCTGCACACCGAGATCCTGAAAAATTCCGAGCTGCACGGCTTCTATGAGCTGTACCCGGAAAAGTTCAACAACAAGACCAACGGCATCACCTTCCGCCGCTGGCTGCTGGAATGTGACCCGCGCCTGACCGCCACGCTGGAAAAGCACATCGGTTCCGGCTTCCGCAAGGACGCTGCCGAGTTGGAGAAGCTGCTGGCCTTCGCCGACGATGAAGCCGTGCTGGGCGAGTTGACCGCCGTGAAAAAGGCTAACAAGGCAGCGCTGGCAGACTGGCTGCTGCGCACCCAGAAGGTGGCAGTGAATCCCGATGCCATGTTCGATATCCAGTCCAAGCGGCTGCACGAGTACAAGCGTCAGCAGCTGAACCTGCTGTACCTCATCCATCAGTATTATGAGATCAAGGCAGGGCACCTGCCTGCCGTACCGCTGGTGAGCATCTTTGGTGCCAAGGCTGCTCCTGCCTACACCATTGCCAAGGACATCATCCATGCCCTGCTGACCCTCTCCAAGGTCATCGCCGCCGACCCGGAGGTGTCCAAGTGGCTGCAGGTGGTATTTGTGGAAAATTACAACGTCACCGCTGCCGAAAAGCTCATCCCTGCCTGCGACCTGTCTGAGCAGATCAGCCTTGCCTCCAAGGAGGCCTCCGGCACCGGCAACATGAAGTTCATGCTGAACGGTGCGCTGACGCTGGGCACCATGGACGGTGCCAATGTGGAGATCAGCCAGCAGGTGGGCGAAGAGAACATTTATATCTTCGGCCAGACCTCGGATCAGGTCATCCACCGCTACGCCGTAGGCGATTACGACCCGGCCCAGTGGGTGGAGGGCGATGCCAACATCCGCCGTGCCATCAGCTTCCTCACCGGCCCGGAGATGCTGGCTGCCGGCCATGCCGAAAACCTGCCCCGCCTGCACAATGAGCTGATCCACAAGGACTGGTTCCAGACTCTGCCGGACTTCAACGCCTATGTCGTCCGCAAAGGGCAGGCCCTCAGCGATTACGCCTGCGACCCCATGGGCTGGCGGCGCAAGTGTCTGGTGAACATTGCCAAAGCCGGGATGTTCTCCTCCGACCGCACCATTGCCGAGTATGACCGCGACATCTGGCATCTGGGGAAGTAATCGTTTTTACTTTGCGTCATCCCAGCATCCAGCAGTTTCTTGTAGAAGATGCACTGCTTTTTATGGGAAGAGCTATCATTTCGGTACGCCGGAGCATTTGCGGACGCTCCGGCGTACCATTTTTACAGGGAAGGCTTCTGCTCCAACAGGTCTGTCATGCTGCGCAGGCTGATGCCAAGGGTGGAAAGGTTATGCAGCATGGCGCTGGTGGCAGGGGGCAGGATGCCCAGAGCCCCCAGAAGGATGAGGGCCGAGTTGAAGCTGAGCACAAAGCGGTAATTGCTGCCCACCCGCTTTTGCAGGGCGTTGG